>VOFB01001023.1_pt1 | contig 252585 bp, 274 predicted proteins | sample 5384141 | NCBI WGS metagenome assembly VOFB01 (sample SAMN12384721, study PRJNA508395) | human gut metagenome | isolation source: healthy gut A | host: Homo sapiens | reverse complement strand
AACTAAAGCGTTCTGTAATAAACAGATCGCTTTTTTACTTGCAATTCATATTAGGTCAAGTTAACATAACTTTAATTGGTTTTTCGTAGAACTATTACATCTACACATACTTATTTACAATAGTATAATATCACATTTTTATCTATAGGTCAACTAATATAAATGTTTAGTTTTTTCTATTCAAATACAGTTAATTTATCTCAAAACAATTATGTGAAATTTATTCTTATTTTAAAGTGAAAGGAGTAAATCAAATGTCCAAATATGGAAGCAGTATTTATAAACGAAAAGACGGCAGATGGGAAGGTCGTTATGTTGTTGGTTGCAAGCTGATTTCTGACCATAGCCCAGTTCTGAACCTTGCTGCCGTTCCATTTTTTGTAAAGCTCCGTAATTCTGAGATAGAGCAATTTTAGCAATGCATTTTCATTTGAAATGCACCTTTTTGGTAACCTTTCTGAAGCTTGAATTGATGCTTTCAACAGCATTGGTGGTGTACATAACTTTTCTTACTGCACTGCCGTAAGCGAAAAGCTGCTCTACATCCTTGAAAATTGCTTTTGCACCTTCCTCAAGTCCTGATACACCATCCATACTGATAAACAGCACATCTTCTACGCCTCTTGTTTTCAGTTCGTCAAATATCTGCATCCACGTATGTTTACTTTCGCTTTCATTAAGCCATAAGCCTAAAATGTCCTTTTCTCCGTCTGTATCATAGCCTAATATCGTATATACTGCGTAATTCTTGCTTTCATACTCTTTTCTGATTGTGACATACATACAGTCAACGAATAAAAACGTGTAAATCCTTTTCAGAGGTCTGTTCTGCCAGTCACCCAGCTCATCTAAAACGCAATCCGTAATTTGTGATATCGTTTCGTGAGAGATTTCAAAGCCATAGATATCCTCTATCGTTTCGACAATATCCCGTTGGCTCATTCCTTTTTTGTTCTTTCTTTCATTGTAGCACACTCTTTTAAAAATTCAAAAAAGTGTGCAAGTTTTTTCTAACTTACACACTTTATTTTACAATCTCACAGAGTGAAACTTTCCGGACATGATGAGGCTCGCCTCATCATATCCGAATACATCAACTTCTACAACAATTACCGTATTCAAACTAAAACAAAACTGACTCCGCTTGAAAAACGAAATCAGTTTGTTGCTTAAAATTTAATTACTTTACCTTAGGCTTTCTTTTTTGTACTATCTGCACAATCTGGGGCAGTTCAGTTTTCTATCGAGCTTTTAGTAATTAGTATTTTTCAATTTGGATTTGATCTATTCTATAATCAATATAATCTTGAGCTATCTCCTCTCTTAATGACCATATTTTTTTATATAACTTTGAATTTTCCTTGCCTCCATCCTCCCATTCTTTATAAATCGACTTATATTTTTCATATTTTTCATTTATAGCTTTATTATCACTACTGAAACTTTGACGCATAATCTGTTTTTGTATATGGTATTGGTATTTGACAGAGGTAGTCATTTCTAAATGCTCTTTAATCAGAGCATCGCAAAAGGCATTGTTTTCTTCATTATCCGGCAAATTTAATTTTTCATATTGTGTAGTTATATATTCGATTTCCTTATTTTCTTCCGACTCGCTTAGTGAAAAGCTATCAGCCTCTGCCAATTGAACAATCGCCTTTTGCTCAATAGCCTTTTCAAGCGGTTTATTTGTATGGCTTGAATATTGAATTAAGCACAGTTCTTTGTTTGTAATATCAACATCATTAACGGCAGCAACAACTTTTCTGTCTGAATTCAAATACTCATAGCGAATACTTTCAAGCGTATACTTATCCGATGAATTATTGTGAACTATGAAATAAACGCCTAAAATAATACTAACAAAGCAAAGCAGAACAAGTACTACAATTATTATTTTTCTCTTCATTGATAAATGCCCTCCACGATCTAGTAAGAAACAACTGTTATGGTTGCCTGGTCAACACTTTGATTTTCGTTCCAAACAGTTTTTACAATATAATTATCGCCAATACTTTCAAAATTTTTGCACGTCCACAATAATGCAAATCTTTTAAATCTTGTTCTTTTATTGACGGAACTTTAAGACTTGGAAAGTAAAATGTATCATTTCCCCAGTCGTAATAATCTCTTAAACTAAAAGTTGTTAACATAGTATACTGGTTCCCAGACTTAGTTGCAGTGGATTTAACCCCTATACTTACAGAATTGGCTGCGGCATGCCAATCCAACTGTGTATTTTATTCAATTTTTGAACCGATTTTCCAAATTGTGGTAAATGTAGCTGCTATTATAACCAAATAAATAGTTGTTTATAGATTAAATAAATAGTAGGGTGCATTAAGTTTTATTCATATCGATATTCTTTTTATTTGATTTTTAATTAAAAAATTCACCTCATTTCCTAAAATTTAAATTATGATTCACATATTTTATAAATAAAAATATAAAATTATTTGTGTTTTTTTTGTATAAAAAAATCCTTTATTATACTCCAATAATAACATAAGCAATAGCCGTTGGTCAATATGAATAATGACAGTGTGCTATAAACATCGGTTATTTGTTTATTTTATAGTACCCTGCTGTAAATGATAATGCGGATTTAGAGTTTCTTTCGACACCTCAGTGTAAGGTCCGCTTGTATGTTGAACTGCTGACTACCAGCAAGCTGAGCGATTACCATACAGACCTTAACAAACAGGCAGAAACAATGTTTTCTCGGACGGTTTACCCGCTAAATAGAAAAGTCGCTGTCACAGACGGCGGCTTTTCCTTTTCGGAAGTATTCAAGAAGTCATACAGTTCCGTGAGTAATGGAAGAAGGCAATGATTTGAGAAAAGGAGAAGTGTAATATTCTGAAAATTTCTTGAAATTTCTGGAAAAATATGCTACAATACTTTTGTATAATTATATAGTGGGGAATTTATATCCTTTTTGCCTTAGGAATTATGGAAGGCGGACTTGTCTATGACAAACGGAAATGCGACAATCATTGTCGGCTCGGCTGGGCAGGAGCATAGCGCCGTTTTTTCAGCGTGTCAAGTCTTATTTCATACAATTTATAACGAACCAATTGCCGGAGACAGGGCGCATTATGCCCTGGCTTCGGCTTTTTGCGTTTGCCGGAAGGATGGTGGTTTGATATTGAAGTCCTAACCACGACCGGCAAATCGATCTTTTCCGGTTAAACCTTCTGTCTTCTCCGGCGTGTTCGCTGTCGGAGGAAGAAAATAGCGGATAGAATTATTTTGGAGGAATGAAAATGAAGAAGAAAATTCTAAGCCTTCTGCTTGCGTTGTGCTTTGTGATGGCACTTGTTCCGATGACAGCGTTTGCTGAAGGAACTTCAGTAGATAATTGGGACGGTACGGCAGATACAAGCTGGTACACCGACCATAAGACGGATACTGAATACCATTTCACCACTGCCGAACAGTTGGCCGGTTTAGCGCAGTTAGTCAATGACAAAACTGCATCTGTATCATTTGAAGGAAAAACGATTTACTTAGATAATGACCTCGACTTATCCGGCTCCCAGTGGACTCCCATTGGAGATGGCAGTAACCATGTAAGATTTTTTGCTGGTACTTTTAATGGACAGCATCATAAAATCATGAATCTGAACCATCACTATACTGGGGACGAACTTGTTAGAAATGGACTTTTCGGAGTTGTTTCTGACGGTGGTACATTAAAGAATTTACTTGTTATAGACGCTGATATTGACTCAAATGATGGTTCGTTACTTGCCGGCATTTTGGCAGATTGGGTCAATGGCGGCACCGTTGAAAACTGCTACACAAGCGGAAAAATAGAAAACAATGTTGGCAGCAAGTTCGTTGGTGGGCTGATTGGTCAATGCACTTGGAGTACACAGGTAAAAGGCTGTGGATCAGACGCCAAGGTTATCAGCACAGAGTCCAATGAAGATGATGTTGATACCGTTGGCGGGCTGATTGGTCAGTGGGAAAACTCTGCGGACAGCTCGTCGATTACCGATTGTTGGTTTGGCGGTTCTGTTTCCTGCAATAATATCTATTCAGCTGTAGGTGGTATTCTCGGTGCAAACTTTGAAAACTTCTCTGGGAACAAGCCTGGCGTAATAATCAAAAATTGCATAGTTGCAACAAAAAACATCACTGGCGCTGAGCCTGGCAATATCACTTGGATTACAGCTGTTGTAAAGACCCATGTTACAGACTGCATTTGGCCGGATACCCCTCCTGATGGTGTAACGCTAGATGAAGAAAAATATCCTGATAATAAAGGCAATTACTTTGCCGTTGCTAAGCTGGTGGTTGATTGGGATGCAGGTACTGCGAGTGCCGACCCGACCTTTGACCAGTCATCGTGCGGCACTGCTGTCTCCAACTTCACCTCCGCAGATGTCCTTGCTGGCTTGCAAACCAATGCCGGTGCGGGCGTTGAATGGGTTGCCGGAATCGGTCATCCAACTTTTGTGTGGGATGACAATAACATCCCCGCTGATTACACAGCTGTCGATGCAGCCATCGCAAGGGCAACGGCTCTTGATAGCAGCCTTTATACAAATTATTCTGCGGTAGAAAGATTCCATTAACTCTGTTGACCGAGCAAAAAGCAAAGCCCAGCAAACAGAGGTTGATGCAATGGCAAAGGCTATTGAAGATGCCATTGCTGCCCTGCAATACAAGGATGCTGATTACACTAAGGTAGATGCAGCCATTGCCAAAGCAAATGCCCTGAACAAGAATGACTACAAGGACTTCACCGGCGTGGAAGCCGCTGTCAAAGCTGTTGTCCGTGGTAAAAATACATTACCGAGCAGGGCGAGGTGGATGCAATGGCAAAGGCTATTGAAGATGCCATTGCTGCTCTGCAATACAAGGATGCTGATTACACAAAGGTTGATGCAGCCATTGCCAAAGCAAATGCCCTGAACAAGAATGACTACAAGGATTTCTCTGGTGTGGAAGCTGCTGTCAATGCTGTTGTCCGTGGTAAAAATATTACGGAGCAATCTGAAGTAGACAAGATGGCAAAGGCTATCGAAGATGCGATTGCTGCTCTTGAGGAAAAGCCTGCCAGTACCAAACCGGGAACATCCGATAAGAGTCCGCAGACCGGCGATACAAGCAACCTTGCACTGTGGATTTCCCTACTGTTAGCCAGCGGCGGCGCAACCCTTGCTACAACGGTTGCCAGCAGAAAGAAAAAGTACAACAGATAATTGAATAGCATTCCCTTGCTCCATCTTCTGAGTAAGACAAAAGCGTCGTAGAAATACGGCGCTTTTTTTGTTACCTAATTATTGAATAGAATATACGAGACTTGAGTTTGGATTAAATCTGATTGAATAATAAGCTTTTATATTCTTCGTCACCAAACTGCACAGTACCCTGCTGTAAGAGATGATGCGGATTTAAAGTTTCTTTCGACACCTCATTGTAAGGTTCGTAATTCCTCATACGAATTTGCCGTGCTGAGCAAAAATAAAATTCTGAGAGATTTTTGAGAGACGCAAAGTCTGAAAAATGGCTTAAATAGGCGGTTTTCAAAAAGATTGCGAGCCTCTGACTCTCCAGTGTAACCTTAATGATACAGTAGAGTTTCAACACTTCCCTATGTATTCAACATATAGGCTTAAAAAGTCTATAACAGCCGTAAAAAGCACCGAAAAAGTGCTTGAAAAAATCCTTGATTTTAAGTCAGAGAGTTTTTGAGAGATTTTAAGAGACGGCTAATTTCAAAATTCCAAAGTCATTTTAGTGCGATTTAGGGCATTTATGACTGAGACTTTTGAGAGATATCGCTCAAATCAAAATCGTAACACGAATTGAAATGAGCAAAAAATTTGAGAGATATTTCAAGAAAAGAGAGGGCTTAAAGTAATAAAACTTTAAGCCCTCACTTTAAGTTTGCCCTTTTATATTGTTTATCCATCAAAAATGCAAAGGTGGTCATCAGTAAGATTCTTTTTCATATTTAAACCTTTTTAATACCACTTAGTAATACATCTTCCTTTTTAGTTGTTATGTACAGTCTGGCGCTATGTTTAGTATACCCCTCTTTTCGGTAAAATATAAGCTGTTTGAGAAAAATTCCCAACAAAAAAACCGCCGTCTATAAGACAGCGGTTTTTACTATAATTGTTTAGGCTTTTTCATACATATCGGCAAGTTTCCTTGTGGACTCTGCCAAAAGCTTTACGCCCTCAAAGGCATTATTGCGATTGTATGCTTTCATAAACTGATCAGCCTCTAAGGTAAAATAGCCGTCATAGTGGATGGCTTTGAGTGCTTTCACAATTGGTTCAAAATCTATTTGCATTGAAAACGGAATTTGGTGAGAATCGTGGTGTAAATCGTTATCGTGTATATGCAGGGCTTGTAAACGGCTGCCGAGTTTTTCAATCATCTCTACGGCACTTGTATCTAAGCCGCGCATTTCGGCGTGTCCAAGGTCGAGACAGGCTACAAAATATGGGTCATTTATGGCATCCAAATGTGCATTAAAGCTTTCAGGGTTAGAACAAGCGGCAAACTTTGCTTCATTCTTTTGAACATTCCAATTCCACATATTTTCTGTTGCGATCTTTACGCCGTAGTCTTTGGCAAAGGGCAAAAGTTCTAAGAAAAACTCGGCATTTTCTTTGGGAGACTTAAGGTTATCCGGGTGAATGACGCAAATCTTGCCACCCGCTTCTGCGGTACATTCAATGGCACGCTGTAAATAAGGGCGAACATTTTTATGGAGTGACGGAAACGGTGCATGGGATTGATTGCAAACCACACCGTTCTCTTCGCCAATCTGCTTTAAGTGCCTTGCAAATTTGAGATAATCATTCGTTACAAGCGCATATTTCTTTTTAAAAAGCCCCTCAAAAGGATTCATGCGTTTTTTCATATTAAACATGGAAAAATCCCACGCATCAAAGCCGGCTTTTGCAATCATTTCAATGGCTTTTTCTTCGCCAATCACATCAACAATGGATTGAATTTCTGTAGAAGTTTTCAAAAGAAATCCCCTCTTTTCTAACTTTTTTCATTATATCAAGTTTAAGAAAAAAGCAAGAATGAAAAAAAGGCGCTGTAAAAAAACAGCCGAAATAAAATCCGGATACATCAACTTCTACAACAATTACCGTATTCAAACAAAAACAAAACCGTCTCCGCTCGAAAAACGAAATCAGTTTGTTGCTTAAAATTAAATTATTCTACCTTAGGCTGCTTTTTTGTACTGTCTGCACAATCTGGGGCAGTTCAACGACACTTCAAGTCCTCTTTTTTCGTATTATGCTTATTTCAACAGAGGAATAATATTTTCGGATACGATCTCAAAACCTTGGGCGTTCAGATGCAGACCGTCATAGCAGTATTCTTTTGCAAGCCTGCCCTTTTCGTCGGACAGCACTTTTGTAAGGTCGAGCCATTGCACCTTACTGTCAAGAGCAATTTTGTGCAGTTCCTCGTTGATTGCCAAAATCTTTTTGTTACTGCGTTTGCCGACCATCTGCCTTGCAATGATTGACAAATGCGAATTAACGGGATAAATTGCCTGCAACACAATGTTGGTATTTGGGCAAAGTTTTTGCGTTCTTTGCAAAATTTCTTTTATATTATTCAAAGTGTACTCGGTCGGAAGTCCTAAGCCGATGTCATTCGTTCCGATTAAAATCACAAGATTTTTCGGGCTTATGTTCAAGGCGTTACATTCTAGCCTTTCCAACAATCTGTCGCTTGTGTCGCCGCTGATTCCACGGTTGTAAACTGCCTGTCCTGTGGTTTGCGAAAAGGCATAAAACAGCTCATAGCTATTGAATATTTCCGTAATTGAGTCGCCGAACAGTACCGTTTGCCCCTGTTGTGCGTACGTCTCGTTCAAAAAACTAAAATTCTCTTTTTTCGTTTGCTGTACATAGTCGTAAGCCGTTTTTTCTGAAAGTTCTTGTTCATTTGCTTCTCCAAAATAAGTTTTATCTGTCGCTGTCAACGGCAAACAAGCCCACACCGATTGCACCGCAAGATTCAGGCTTTGTTATTTATTAAACTTTATTATACATTTATTTTTGAGTTTTGGCAACTGCCAAAGCTCCCATTTAGCCCTCTCTTTAAGTTTGCCCTTTTATATTGTTTATCCATCAAAAATGCAAAAGTGGCTATCAAAAGGATTACTTATCTGACAAGTTTATATGGTGGAAAGTACGCTCCCTACTGATAACAGAAACTTCAGAGGGCAGACAAACAAATTGACTTTCTGTCTGCTTTTTGATATAATTTGGTTAGTTGTTGCTAACTTGATTGTATCATACTTATAAACGGATAAACGAACTTTTTTCAACATTTATCAAGATTCACGGCTGCTGTTTGAAATAGAAAACTACCGGGGGCGAAGATGTGGCGACGACGCTTTTTCATGAAGCTGGCGGGCTTCCCGCTCCACAGCAGATGGACGAGCGAGGAATACCTGCGTTTCCTGCGGCAAAACGGCTGGACGGTGCGGCAAAGCGCTGTGCTGAAAGCCTCGTTCCCTCTGACCTATGCCGAGTGTGTAAAATTGGAGGTGTAATATGTCATTCTTTGAAAATACCCGCAAGCCCATAGGCTTTGGCGGGAAAATTATGGTCGCCATGATGAATGTCGGGCACAGCGCCGTGGCCAGGTGGGGGCTTCAATTTCTGAATACTGCGCCGGACGCCAAGGTGCTGGACTGCGGCTGCGGCGGCGGTGCGAACATCAAGAGACTTCTAAAAAAATGTCCGCAGGGCATCGTGAAGGGCATCGACTATTCGCCCGTCAGTGTGGAGAAATCCCAAAAGGTCAACGAGGCCGCCGTAGCGGAGGGCCGCTGCGCCGTTCTGCAAGGCAGCGTGGCGGATATGATCTTCGCAGATGACTGGTTTGATGCGGTCACGGCCTTTGAAACGGTCTATTTCTGGCCCGATCTGCCCCGGTGCTTCCGGGAGGTTTACCGGGTGCTGAAGCCCGGCGGGACATTTCTCATCTGCAACGAAAGCAACGGCGATACGGACAAGGATGAGAAGTGGACGGAGATCATCGGCGGCATGACCATCTACAAAGACATTGAATTAAAGACATATCTGGAGCAGGCGGGCTTTCACGATGTGCAGATACACAAAAAAGAAAAGCTGGCTCTGTATCACAGCGCGGAAGTGAGGGAGAGGCAGACAGATGAAGGACAACGAGCTCCTATTCGACCGCAAAAGCCATGTGCTGTATTCAAAGCCTTGCAAGAATGAGATACAGGCGACCACATGTGTGAATAGCTGCCGGTGCGACTATACCATCTGCGACGACCAGGACCCGTATGTAAAAGAACATCCCGAATATCGGGATGAGGCGGGCTTCAGAAGAAACAAATAAAAACGCAATGCAAAGGCGGTGAGACAAATGGAAACCTTTCTTGGAATCATGATCCCTTTCTTGGGCACAACGCTGGGCTCAGCCTGCGTGTTTTTTATGAAAAAGTCACTTAATGATTTGGTGCGGCGATCTCTTGCGGGCTTTGCCTCCGGTGTGATGGTGGCAGCGTCCATCTGGAGCTTGCTGATCCCCGCCATTGAGCAGTCGGAGGATATGGGGAAGCTGTCCTTTCTCCCCGCCTTTATCGGATTTTGGGTCGGCGTGCTGTTTTTGCTCCTGCTTGACCGTTTGATTCCCCATCTTCATGTGGGAAGTGACCAGGCCGAGGGTCCGAAAAGCAAACTCGGGCGCACCACCATGATGATGCTGGCGGTGACCTTGCATAACATTCCGGAGGGAATGGCAGTCGGCGTGGTGTATGCAGGCTTTCTTTCGGGAAATACGCAGATTACTGCGGCAAGCGCACTGGCGCTATCCCTCGGCATTGCCATTCAGAATTTTCCCGAGGGTGCGATCATCTCCATGCCGCTCCGGGCGGAGGGGGAACGCAAGGGCCGAGCGTTTCTCGGCGGCGTGCTTTCCGGCGTTGTCGAGCCTATCGGCGCGGTGCTGACGCTTCTCGCGGCGCAGCTTGTGATCCCGGCGCTGCCGTATTTGCTGAGCTTTGCAGCGGGTGCCATGCTCTATGTGGTGGTAGAGGAGTTGATTCCGGAAATGTCGCAGGGGCGGCACTCGAATCTTGGAACGGTGTTCTTTGCGGTAGGCTTCAGCGTGATGATGGTGCTGGATGTGGCGCTGGGATAAGGAAGTAAATGATGATTTTACAGGTGATTTTGGAAGGCATCGGGCTGGGCGTTCTGCTCATTCTGGTTTGCGCCATCGGCATCCGCAAGGGCGCGGTGGGCATGGTGCATCTTTACAGCCCGGAGGTGCAGGAGCGGTGCGTAACGCTGGGACTTACAACACACGCGAAAATCAAGCGAAATGCTTTGATTTTCAAAGCTGTCTGCGTCCCCGGCTACATCGCCTATGTGCTGGTCTGCGTCTATGCACTCAACGGTGCACGGGGTTTTCTTGCGGGCTTTTGGCAAATGCTCGTTATTTTATCGGTGATGAACCTGATGGACCGTTTCCTTGTTGATGATTTTTGGGTCGGTCACACAAAGGCGTGGACAATTCCAGGAACAGAGGACTTAAAGCCATACATCACCGCAAGAGATAAAGCAAAAAGTGGCTGTTCGGCACAGTGGGCATGGCGGTCATTTCGGCAGCACTGGCGGCGATTATGATGCTTTTTATGAAAATATGAGGTGACAGAAATGCTGTTTCAAATATATGGCGACAGGAGAAATCCTGCCGTGCTGTTCTTTCATGCAATGGGTGTAACAGGAGCGAGCAGCGAACCGATTGCGAAATATTTGCAGGATCGGTATTTCTGCATTCTGCCCACCTCCACCGTTTACTGCGCGGGGCAGAAATATGTCAGCAAGCTGGACGAAATGCGGCAGGTGGAGGACTTTCTGCATCGACAGGGCGTGGAGCGGCTGGCAATGGTGGTCGCTTCTTCCATCGGTACAGACCTTGCCATGGCGTTTCTGACACAGACGAAGCTACCCGTGGAGCACGCTTTCTTTGACGGCGGGCAGTTCGCCCAAATCGGAAAGGGTACGCGCCGCATTATGACACCGTTTCTGTATTTAGCCATCAAGAGCCTATATTGGTCGAAGGGCGGTACGCTGAAAAAGATACTGTGGTGTGACGACGATTCCATAAAGTCGTATTTTATAGACGCAGGGAAAAATCTGACCTATACAAATTTGCGGCGGCAGATTTCGGACAGTCTGGAGGATAAACCCTTTCCGCCGCTTTCAAAAGAATTGCAAAAACATACCTATTTCCAGTTTGGCAGTATAGAAGATCATTTCAAATACCGTCAAGCAGTGATGGAAGCCTACCCCTGCGGCCATTATCCCGTGTTTGAGGGATACAATCACATGCAATATCAGATTCGCGATCCAAAGGGGTTCGCCGAAATGCTGGCACACATCGCCGAGCGTGACTGTATGCCGGAACTGCCATTTATCAGAAAGTGAGTGATACCCATGAAATACAAAATCGAGAAAAACACCGTACAGGAGACGCTGATCATTCCGCTGTATGCGCGGAAGGTCTGCTCAGAGCTGTATCCGAATCTCTACCAAGATGAAACAGCGGTTCGCCTGATTGACGAGATCGACTACGATTTTTCTGAGTCGGAGAAAAACTCCCGCAGCCTGATGCAGCGTTTCGGTTCACTGGAGGTGGCCATGCGGCAGAATGACCTTGCTTTTGAGGTGCGGGATTATCTGAAATCTCACCCCAATGCGGCGGTGGTCAATCTGGGCTGCGGGCTGGACAGCACTGGAAGGAGCTGCGACAACGGCAGCTGTAAAATTTACAATCTGGACTTCCCCGATGTCATCGCCGTGCGTAACGAGCTTTTGCCCGCCGGGGAGCGTGAGGAAAATATCCCATGCGATTTGAATAATACTGAGTGGTTTGCAAAAATCGATGCATCGGGCGGTGCGGTGTTCTTTGCCTCCGGCGTGTTCTATTATTTTCTGACCGAGCAGGTCAAGGCACTGGTGCAGCGAATGGCAGACGCTTTCCCCGGCGGCATGCTGGTCTTTGATGCGGCGAATCGAACGGCGGTAAAGATGATTGCCAAGACATGGCTCAAGAGCGCGAAAATCAAGGACGTGGGCGCATATTTTGCTGTTTCGGACGCGAAAAGCGAGCTTTCTCTGTGGGACAGCCGTTTGCAGATCACGAGTCGGGGCTATATGCTGGGCTACAACGATCTGCGCGACCCATCCGTCAGCGGCTTTTTCCGTTTCCTTGCAAAGGTCGGCGACGGAATGATGAAAATGCAGATTGTAAAAATCAACTTTGAAAGAGGCGTTTTGAATGAAACACATCGCTTAAATCAAAATCGTAACACGAATTGAAAAGAGCAAAACTCCGAGCGAATACAGAAAATCATATTTATAACCGTTGACTTCATAAAAGCTCGGGTGTATAATCAAAAAAATAAAGCTGTCTCGGCTGATGAAGACTATAAATTTTGCTGTTTCTGAACACAACAGCAGAGTTTACAGTCTTATTTTTTTGTAGGTGGTAATATGAAATTTAAAAAATATGCAGCAAAAACGCTGATGATCGTTATCGGATCAATAATATCCGCATACGGAATTACGCTTGCAATAGGCGCAGGTTTCGGCGGCGCAACACTTGCGATATTGTGGCAAGGGCTGACGAATGTGACAGGTATGTCAATCGGCACATCGTCGTTTGTTGTGGCTGTGGCAATGATAATTTTTGCCTTTTTCTATGACAGAAAGCAAATCAATGTCGGCACAATTCTTTACCAAATCATTTACAGTTTTTTCGTGGATGTATTCACAAAAATTCAGCATTATACAGATATTAAAGCGGTTAATTTTATCATAATGCTGCTTGGCATTGCTATATTTTCGTTCGGAACGGGGCTTTACTCCGCCGCTGATTTCGGCAGGGGCTCATAAAGCAGTCACATTTTCGCTTGCCGAAAAAAACGGTTGGAAAATCAAAATCGTACGAATGGTTCTTGATATTATAATGGTAATTATCGGCGTTTTGCTCGGCGGTAAATTCGGAATTTGCACAATTGCCACCGTTTTGCTCTCCGGTCCGATCATTCAGGCAACCGTAAGCACTGTTAAGAAATCAAAGATTTTAAAAAACATTTCTTAAAATTCTCATACAAGCCTAAAAGTGACAAGACATACAAAAAGGATGGAATTCGATTTGAACAAGTCCGTAAAAAATGGACAATAGAATAAACGGAGTTAAGATTATATCCGCTAACGAAAACATTAGCGAAGGCTCAAAAAGCATAATTCTTGAATATGTACTTGAAGGTATGGCTGAATATTATTCAGCAGACTTAAGACTTATCAGAGAAAGTTATTCGTGGATTAACATAAAATGCAAGTTTAACGGTGATCCGATTACATTCGGATTCAATTTTGAACCTGCTGCCATCCTCGGAACATTCGTGTTTCGAGGCTTTTTTTATGCCCGAATACTGCTTTTTACGGCGGTATTCGAGCAAAGTGTCTGCGTTCTTTGCAAAATTTCTTTTATATTTTTCAAGGTGTACTCGGTCGGAACTCCTATGCCGATGTCATTCGTTCCGATTAAAATCACAAGATTTTTCGGGTTTATGTTCAAGGCGTTACATTCGAGCCTTTCCAACAATCTGTCGCTGTCAACGGCAAACAATCCCGCACCGATTGCGCCGCAAAATTCAGGCTTATCGGATATGAAAATCTTTGTGTTCAACCGCTTTTGCAACACTTTTTTCAAAAACATGTTTTCGGGCAGATGAAATAGTCCCCCTTGGCTTGCAACTAAACCTAAAAATCGCATAATTTTTAAGGCTTCTGCCCTGTTTTGGGCAGAAGCCTTTTTGCATATTTGATAAGATTTTCTTCTTCGTATAATATTAAATGTACCGGCTGCAAAATTGACAAAGAATTAACAGAATTTTCGTTGACACACATTATTCCTTATGATATAATAAAAGCAAATATATCGCTTATAAAGGAAGTGACTTAATGACGAAAAAATAACAGCAATATTGTTGGCATTGTGCATGGCAATCTCAATTTTGCCGATGAGCGTTCAGGCGGCATCAAAGCCGGATATTAAAGTCGGTGACTATGTTAAAATGGGCACGTATAACAATGCCTCAATTCTTTGGCGATGTGTAAGCATTGACGATAACGGACCGCTTATGCTTGCAGACAGAATTATTGACACCCTTGCATATGATGCCAAAACAAATGACAACAGCAGTTCAAAATCGCACAGCAGAAGCTATAAGCGTGATGATTACGGTTCTAACTATTGGAAAGACAGCAATATGCGTTCTTGGTTAAATTCAACCGCAGAGGCAGGCAAAGTCGATTGGCTTTGCGGCAACCCTCCGAAAGACGGATATGTAAGCGGTGTGGGAGCGTACAACGAAAAAGCGGGTTTTCTCAACGCTTTTTCAAAATCTGAAATTGCGGCAATGAAAACCGTTACCCAGCGTTCTCTCGTTTCTCATCCCGAATACAACAAGGGCATAGTTAACGGAGACGCAAATTCGGATTTGTTATATTATACCGATATTTCATATGCGGCAATAAATTACGATAGTGCGTATTTTGAAACCACAACCGAAAAGGTATTCCTTCTTGATGTTAAGCAAGCAAATGCCGTATGGAAAAATCTCAACGGCTATTATGTCGCATACAATAATGACGGAATGGCTTGGCCCTATTGGCTTCGTACCCCGGTTACCGACTGCAACCACGATATGCGTTATATCAGTTCATCGGGTCAGGTCGGTCGTTATGCTCCGTGGTATTCCGATTTGGGCGTAAGACCTGCATTTTATCTCGATTCCGAATATTTTGTTACAACTTCCGGCAGCGGCTCACAAAGCAGTCCTTATATCGGCTCTGCTCCAAACAAACAAGAGGATGATTATACAATTTCGGAACCTGCCGAGGACGCAAATCCCGATTGGAATGTCAGCACCGAGCAAAGCATTCAGCTCACCCTCGGCCCGTGGTATTCAAATGACAGAAAATATTCTAATCCTACCATCCCGGTTTATACCATCCAAAAAACACGCAGCGACACGGAAAATATGGTTGTTGTCGTTTGCGGCGAGGGATACACAAAAAAGTCAGCAGGGCAAATTCATCAATGATGTCAAACGGCTTTGGCAGGACGCTATGAAATATGAACCGTATCGCAGTTACGCCGACAGATTCAATGTTTACGCTCTTTGCACAGCTTCCGAATCGACTTTTGACAATGGTGGAAGCACATTCTTTGATGTTATAGTCGACAAATATAATTCGCCTGTTATTTCTAATAATCTCCACGGAAGTCAATGGAAAAATCATATTTTTGAGAGATGTATCGGTCCTGAATTTATCGAGAAAATTCACGATGCTCATATCAAAAAAAAGTGTGATCCAAACACAATTCCGTCCGGTTCGGAATATGAGCCTTATTATTATGTTCACGATTATATTGCCCAGTTCGCTATGGTTGTAAATACAACAAATGATTTCGGCGGTGCTTATAATAACCGTGAATACGGTTTCCATTATTTCATTTCGCCATCAGACAGCTATCGTGCGTCAAAAACTTTTGCACACGAGTTTGGACACGGTTTGCTCGGTCTCGGTGATGAATACAGCGGCGGATATTTGCTTGACGATAAGGAGCTTAAATCACTCAATCTTTCCTCGGTTGAAGACCCGGAAAAGATAAAATGGCGACAGCTTTTAGGTTTTAGAAACACATATACCTGCCGCAATGCTTACGGCTCAAAAATGCTTGTTTCAAGTTATGAGTGCATAATGAGAGACACAAACTATCAATTCTGTGAGGTTTGCCGTTTGCAGGGCTTCAAGCGAATGTCTCAGCTTGTTAAGGATGTAGACCTTTATGTTGCAACTCCCGAGGTTAAGGAATATACGGGTGCTTATTCAAAGCCGTCTGATTTTACCGACCTTGAAACAAGTTCATATTATAATTACACATATAATCGCAATGACCGACTTTTGAGCGGCAACAGCAAAAGCAGATTTAATACTAATATGAACGGTAAAAAATCGAGCTTAGAACTGTTATTCAAAACATTTCAGATAAAAATGCACGACAATTAAAATTCAAAATGTGGATTAAGCACTCCGACGGAAGCGTTGCGACCGATTCATCGGGGAATCCGCTTCAAACAGTACAAACCTTTGACATTCCTGTTTGGAATGATAAGGCAAATTTCTGGCCGCTCGGTGCTTTGGATCACATCAAAAGCGACTTTAATTCAGGCTTAAAGAGTTGCTCGCTTATTTATCAAATTCCGTCTGATGCACAGCTTAAGAGCGGCGATACCGTGGCATTTCAGGTGCTCGATGAAAACGGAAATGTGCTTGCTGACGACAATACGGAAACACAGCGCTACACAACCGTTTCAATTCAGTATAAATTTGAGGACGGCTCTGAAATTCCAAACACTGCCGGCGGAACATTTACCGTGCCATACGGCACAAAGCTTGATTTAACACCGGCAAAAACACTTTTTGATTACAAATTTGTAAAGGCTGACGGCTTGAACAAGCCTATTGTTTCGGACGGAACGGTTGTTACATATTATTACAAAAATAAAAACGAAGAACACACTCACACTTGGTCTGCTTGGAAATACAATAATGATGCTGTTTATAATTCATCAAGTGATTATAAAGACGGCACGCAGACTCGTACTTGCTCCGCTTGTGGTGAAAGTGAAACAAAAGAGGCACCGAATACAGCTCTTCTTCGTCGCAGAGGTAATGCATTGTCGCTTGAAAGCAGTATCACCCTTGCAACTTACATTACCAAAGATGTAGTCGATTATTATGACGAAGTGTATGCCGAGTTTACCCGAAACGGTAAAACCGAAAAAGTGTATCCGTCGGGTAAAACATTAACTTCAAATTCAATCGTTTATTGCATATTTGATTATACGGGTATTTCACCGCAGGCTTTAGGTGATGATGTAAGTATTACATTCTATGGTGTCAAAGACGGTGTAACATATAACGGTAATGCTTATAAATACAGTGCAACCGACTATATTAAGTCAACGCTGAATAAGCCTACATCTTCTGCAAAGCTTAAAACTTTGCTGGTTGATTTGGTCTATTATGGCGAGGCTTGTCAGGTATATCAAAACTATAAAACCGATAATTTACTTACCGATATACTTACCGATGAGCAAAAAGCACTTCGCAGCACGGCTGATTTAAGTTTAACGAATATCAAGAATGCAAGCTACGAAACCTGCGAAAACAGGCTTGTAAAGTTTGGTACGGCATTAAGGTTGAATAATTCGGTTGAAATTGCAATACCGCTGAATATGACCAATGTTACTCTTGATGACCTTTCATTCAAAGTAAAAATAGGTTCAAGAACATTGACATATACCTATGCCGAAAATCCGGATAATTTTGAAAAAGGCAAAGACGGCTATTGGTATTTCTATTTTGACGGTGTTTATGCAAATCAAATGAGTGATGAAGTATTTATCACTGCATACAAAGGCGATGAGCAAGTCAGCTATACACTTAAGTACAGTGTGGAATCCAATGCCGCAACTGTTACTGATACAAAGTTAAAAGCAGTTACAGACGCAATGATGCGTTACGGCAATTCCGCAAAAGCCTATGCAGGCAAATAATCGGCATATCAGTTTAATTTTAGATATGAAATAATTAAGGAGGTATTAAGATGAAGGAAAAGTATATCAAACCTGATTCAGACATTCAAAAGTTTGCTGCCGTTGATGTAATTACGACATCCGGTGGCGGCGATGAACCGATTGTCACTCCACCTGATTGAACGACTAAAGAGTAAAGGAGTCAAGATTTTATGTCTTGACTCCTTTTGACTGCTTAGCAATTGATGAACCCCCGGTTCTACCGGTGGAATCTTTTCTGAAGAGATAAAAACAAACGACAGATGATTTCTCATCTGCCGTTTCAATGTTATCGGGATTCTTTTTTATCCTTGCTTTCTGCTTTTTTCTTTGGCCTTTTGCGGATTTTCTTTGCATACAACAGCGATTTGCATCTGGTGGTTTTTAACGCTTAAAACCTTTATCACAAGCCCTGCAGCAACACAATGCTTTTCAGCGTTGAATCAAAATCGAACAAGGAGAAATCAAATGGACGAACAAGAAAAAGAAATTGAAGAAATACTCAGAACATTTGACAAAGCACCTTCGCCTTCGTCAGAGAATAGTGTTCAAAATCAAGCACAGCAAAACAATAAGCAGCCTCGGCAAATTTCCCAAAAACCAACTGACACCGAACGGACTGCCCGCACATCAAATCAAACAGAATACAAAAGACAAGCTCAGTCAAGCAAAATGGATATTTGGTTTGAAAACAAATAGGAGTGTAATTAAAGGAGAGGCTTATTATGTTTAAGTTAGGTATTTATTTGCCGCCATATATGACACTTTGTTTGTGAAATTAAATGAAGAGCTTTTATATTCTTCGTCACCAAACGGTGCACTACCCTACTGTAAAAGATAATGTGGATTTAGAACTTCTTTCGACACCTCAGTGTAAGGTTCGCAATTCCTCATACGAATTTGCCGTGCTGAGCAAAAATAAAATCCTGAGAGATTTTTGAGAGACGCAAAGTCTGAAAAATGGCTTAAATAGGCAGTTTTGAAAAAAAAGATTGCGAGCCTCTGACTCCGTCATTTAAGGTTCGAATCCTTATTACGAGCAAAGCGAGTAACAAGGTTCTGAACGCTTGCGTTCAGGTTCTTACCTCTGCCACAAAAAAAGAGCTGAAATTTCAGCTCTTTTTTTATTTATTTCCCCTATTTTTGCTTGTGTTTATGATATTGATATTTTTAGAATTTTGTGATATATTGAATATGTTAATTATCAAAAAATCAGCGAACATACTTTTTGATAATTACCCGACAACTGTAGATAGTAATAGTTGCATTGAATGGTGTTTATTATTTATTGTTCGTATTAATTACCCCAAAGGACTTAAAAAAGCTACCTCGGTGAGCGGTTATTCTAATGCATTATTATGTTGTGTGTTTTCACTTCGTTCTACGGAGAAAGGAGCAGACTATGGCAAATAAGAAAAAAGGTGTATCATCGAAAACGCATACACAAAAGCAGTTGGATGATTATGCTAACCAACACAATCCAAACAACAAAGCCTACAAAGCAAATCAGGCAAATATAGCAAAGTCTAAAAAGCACAACAAAGACTATATTGACAATGTCGCTGATTTAGAATGGTTTTGTTATGGTTGGTGTGATGATTAATTCATAGTCTTACACTAAAAGAATATCAATTCTTTTGGCACCGTGATTTTTCACGGTGCCTTTCTTATTTCCTGCCTTTTATATTGTTTATCCATCAAAAAGCCAAAGCGATCTGTAATAATCAGATCGCTTTTTGCTTGCAATTCATATTAGGTCAAGTTAATATAATTTTAATGGTTTTCATTTGCATTACTCCAAATTGCATATAACTATTTTGTAATGAATTGCGTTTTTAATGCAAACACATAACCTTACTAAAAAATCGCAGTATACATTTAAAAAATTTTGCAACTTTTTTTAGTCAATATGTGTTTCATTTATAGGAGGTGATGCATTATATGTCCATAATTGAATTCGACAATCAGCGTTTTGATGATTTATATCAAAAGTATGCAGGTATCGTTTTTAGAACAGCATACAATTTTCTTTTGAATAAAGATGATGCTGAGGATATTGTTCAGGAGGTATTTATTAAATATTTTATTTCTAATAAAACATTCAACGATGAGGATCATGAAAAAGCTTGGATTCTTACAGTAACAGCAAATTTGAGTAAAAATGTTCTTCGTTCAAAAGCACGTCAAAATTTAGAATTAGACGATACAATTAAAATCGTGGATAATAAATTCGAAAAAGCAACAACGAATCATTTAGATTTAGAAGAAGCTATGATAAGATTAACCGCAAATCAAAGACTTGTAATTTATCTGTTTTATTATGAACAAATTCCAATAAAAAATATAGCAAAAATCATGAAAAGCAATGAGAATACCGTAAAGTCTCATTTGTTACGAGCGAAAAGCAAAATGAAAACCTATCTTGAAAAGGAGTAGTATATTATGAATTATACCGAATATAATAATCAATTAAAATTACCGGATGATTTGTATAAAAAAACATTAGCGGGTGTTAAATCAGAAATTTCAAAACAGAATCAAATTCAAAGAAAAAAGAAAGTTGCTTCTTTATCATTTGCTGCTTGTTTTATGATACTTGTAACCTCAATATCAACAGTTAAATATTTAAATCATAATTCTTCTGATGCTATTGAAGCTACACACCATTCATCAACAAATAACAAGGGCTTTTCAACTGATAATCGGACGATAAAAATTAAAATTGAAGACACTAAATATCCGCAAAAAATTATTATTGATAACAAGATTTATTCGCAGTATTATTTTAGAGATGCGAAAGCGGATAAGAATAATACTATTGAATTAAAGCAATCTGAAATAGGCGATTTAGTATGTACGCTTGATTATTTTAATCTTACGAATGACTTGTCAAATTATGTACCAATGACTGTTGAAGAAGCTGAAAACAATAAATTTTATAAAGCGTTGGTTTATAAATATGCCAAAAGTGATCATTTAATTATAGTTCAGACCAATAATGAATATTATATATTCTACTTGAATGGTTTAACTACCGACTATACGATCGAAGATTTATTAAATTTATACACAGCAAAAAGGCGATAATGAAATTATCGGTATTGAGATTTGGCAAGACGAATTCTATGATTATACGATTGAATTGCCGGAAGAAGAAAATATTACGGATCGGGACATTCGCCCTTTGCTGAAAGGCACTATAACAGACAAGGAAGTAATGACTTCGATAGTAAACATCATTAAAGAATGTAATGAAAATAAACTTGATGATATTAGCAGTTATTTAAGTGATTATGATAAGGGAGAAAGTAAAAAATCACTTATGTCTGATAATGGAGAATATAAATTGAGACTCATTTTTGCAGATGGTCAGGCATTAAATCTCGATAAAAACTCTTTGGATATTACACTAAAAAAAAGATTATTTTTATTTTGATATCTGTCATAAAGGAAATCCTGTTTATTATAAAATAGAAAATTCTAAATATAATAGAATCGTTGCATTCATTGAGTCAGCATTATCTTAAAAAAATATAACGCTGATTGCGAAATAAAAAAAGGAAAGCAGGCGGTAACAACCGCCTGCTTGTTTCATTATTTCTTAGTGGTCACGCTCTTGGCCTTGCTCCAACCGGAATACAGTTTCACACTCTTGCCGCCGCTGTAATTCTCCTTAAAGGTAACCTTAACCGTGTATTTGCCCACATTTTTCATGCCCTTGGGATAAGACACATTGTAGTCCACACCGCCCTTTAAGGCTTTGCCTGTGCGATCCTTCACCTGCTAAATCGGCGAAGATCATAGCGCCAAACGCCGGCGCACCCTCCATCACCAACCGCTTCTCCCGGGCGTTGATATTTACACATTTCCGCATAAATGGCAAATAAATTTTGCTTACCTATCTAAATACTTTGCGATAAAATCCTCAACTGTACGCCAATACAGCGTGGGCGCAACAGAAGACGAGAGCGCATGGCCTGCGCCTTCTACGGTAAGTTCCTCTTTTTCGCAGGCTGCAGCCGCATACAATTCGCCCAGCATGCTGTACGGCACAAGCTCATCCGACGAGCCGTGAATAAACAGCGTTGGTATGCGGCTCTTTTTCACCTGCGCAAGGGCGCTGGCCTGCTTAAAATCATACCCGTCACGCACCTTGGACAACACCGATGTGGCGTTGAGCACGGGGAACCACGGAATATGCAGGGTATCCGCCTCCCGTTGGAACTCGTCCCATTCCGACGTGTAGCCGCAATCTGCAATAACAGCCTTCACATTTTCGGGTAAATCTTCACCTGACGCCATCAAAACCGTTGCCGCCCCCATGGATACACCGTGCAGAACAATCCGGGCGTTCGGCTCCCATGAAAGGATCCGGTTTATCCACTTTATAATATCCATACGCTCCGGCCAGCCCATACCGATTTTTGTTCCCTCGCTGTCGCCGTGGGCTCTTGCATCTACTGCCAAAACATTATAACCAAGCGTGTAAAATTTATGAACAAATCCGGCCATATGCTTGGCCTTGCTTGTGTAGCCGTGGCATACGAGAACATATTTTGTGCCGGTATTTTTGAACCGTTTGCCGTGCAGGCGCAGCGAATCAGACAGAATATACACATCCTCGCCGTGTGTAGCATACCATTCTTTGATTTCCGGCGTGCCTGTCATACCGCTGTATTTTGCACTTGCTTCCTCTTCATTGCCGGCAGTATTCGTGGCTTTTTGAACCAAATTGTTGAGTTTGCTCATATGGATAGGCGATTTCGTGTTGATTGAGATATCATAGAATATTTCCGCTGCCGTTGCAGTTAAAGCTGCCAGCCCACAAAGCGCACCGAAAGCTATACCTACATTCTTTCTATTCATAAAAATCTCCTCCTGCCGTCAAAAGCATAACATGGTCGCAAAATGTCATTTTGCGATCTGAAGCTGTTTTGTGCGCGCCCCGACTGTCTTTACAATACAAAAGCGCTCTGTGTATATCAAATCACATTTTTGAACGGATGTCAATAAAACCGCTGCCGCATTTTGCAAGAAAAAAACAGACATCCACACGGATGTCTGTTTTTTTGCTTTTTCCTTCATTTTTTCGTTTTCGCCGGGAGCGGCATTGTTGTGCTGCTGCAGGCTACACATAATACTTTGCCTGCGCGTTCCACAGCGCTGCATATTGGCCGTCGGCAGCCAAAAGCGCTGTATGCGTGCCGCTTTCCACCAGCCTTGCGTGATCAAACACGGCGATGGTATCGAGACGCAGCTGGACAGCCGATGCGAAATGTAAATGGCCGTTTTGCTTTGCACAAAGGAATTGAAGCGGCTGTAAATCTCGTTCTCCGCAATCGGGTCCAGCGCCGCCGTAGGTTCGTCCAGCACCACCACCGGCGCGTCCTTATAGAGCGCTCTGGCAAGGGCCAGCTTTTGCGCCTCGCCGCCGGAGATCTCTACGCCGCCCTTGTTCAAATCCTTATAAAGATACGTGTTTTCCTGATGGGGCAGGCATTCCACTCTCTCCTTAATATTGGCATTTTCCAGGCAGGTATACAGCTTGTCCCGGTCAAAATCGGAACCGGCACAAACCGTATCTCTCAGGGGCACAGAGAAGATTTTGAAATCCTGGAAAACAACAGAATAGAGATTTATAATACTCTCTTTGGTGTATGCCTGAATGTTTTCGCCGTTGATGAGAATTTCGCCGTCGGTCACATCATACAGGCGGCACATCAGCTTGATAAAGGTGGTTTTGCCGCTGCCGTTCCTGCCCACCACGGCCAGATGGCTGCCGTTCTCAATTTTAATGCTCACATTCTCCAGGGCATATTGATTTGCGCCCGGATATTTGAACGACACATTTTTGAACTCGATCTCAAATCGGTCACCGTCCAGGGTCCGGGTACCGTATTGCTTGCTGTCTGTGCACTCTATAATCTCAAAATAAATCCGAGCCAGCGGCAAGATCTCCGCCAGCTTGCCCAGCGTGTTAGCAATGAGCATAACACCGTTTACGATCTGCATAAAAGCGCCACAGTACATCACCAGCGCACCAATGTCAAACAGCCCCAAATTGCCCTTGACCCCGATAAAAACATACACGCCAAACGCAACAAAGGCACCCATCACCGCAACGATGGAGCTGGTTTTTGCGGTGCGCATGGAAATTTGCTTCAGCGTTTTTTCGCCGTCAGTAAGAATCTTTTCCGTTGCGATCTTGCCGATCAAGTGCTGCTCTTTGTATAGGCGTATCTCCTTACCGGTTTTATAATCGGCAAACAGGTCAATCAGCGAATAGAACAGACGATCCAGCGTGGCATACGCCTCGTTTGCAGCCAGGTACGACTTGTTCATCCGCACGGCAATCAACGCCATAACCGCCGCCATAACAATCAGAGTGACAATCAGCAGAATCAGAAAGACAGGTCTTTCAAAAAATGAATTGCCGGTTTTGGTAAAACCGATTTTCAAAAGCGGCAGGATCATCACCACAGACACCGCCACCGTAAACACGCCCTTAACAAACACCTGGCTGGTCCACATAAAATACGAAAACCGCGCCCACCGGCTGGCGCCCGCCTCCTCGTGCTTATGGATCGTCTTTCTGAATGTGTTGTCCTCCAGCTTTTCATAATCCATACGAAACAGCTTTTCCGCCATTTTGAAATTTTCTCTGCTAAACAGCAGGTCGGATTTAACATCGTATAGGTCTGATAAAAAACCGCCTGTGTAATCCAGCACAAAATTAAGCGCCACAGCCGCAAGAATATAGGCCAAAAGCCCCTTAAAGTCCGCACCGGCAGTCATCATACCGATGATCTTGGCAGTGAACCAAATGTTCACAAAGGGCTTGGCGCCGGTCAAAATCGCACAGAAGAAATCCACAGGCAGAATACCTTTGTCCAGGCCGGCAATCTCCCGATACATCTTACCTATCATCTTAAAGTTATGCATGCACAGCCACCCCCTGTTCTCTGTAATAGTAGCTTTGCACCTGAAACATTTTGTAATATGCGCCCTTTTTGGCCATCAGCTCCTCATGGCGTGCCCATCTCGGTGATTTGGCCGCCGGACATAAACAAAATCCGGTCGCAAAAACGGGTGGAAGACAGCCGGTGGGAAATAAAGAAAGAGAGTGTGCCATCGGTCAGCTCACTGTATTTTAAGTACAGCTGATTTTCGGCAATCGGATCCAGCGCCGCCGTGGGCTCGTCCAAAATCAAAATCGGCGCGTCCTTGTACATAGCCTTGGCAAGCAGCAGCTTTTGCTTTTCACCGCCGGAAAAATCCACCGCATCCTTATACACATTCTTGTCCATCAGCGTATCTGCGCCCTTTGGCAAGGCATACACCTTGTCATACATTTCCGCTTTCTGCAACGCCAGGTCAAATTTTTCCCGATCATAGTCAAGACTTGCCGTTATGTTTTGCTGAATGGTCATGGGCAAGAAGTAATAGTCCTGAAAAATGGCCGAAAACAAATCGAAATAGCTGTTCTTTGCAATGGTGGCAGTATCTTTGCCGTTTAACAGAATGCGACCGCCGGTGGGCGCATACAGGCCGCACAGCAGCTTGATCAGCGTGGTTTTGCCTGCGCCGTTCTCCCCCACAATGGCAATCTTTTCGCCATTTTTGAATGTAAGGTCAACATGCTTCAGCGTAGGTGCGTCGGCAGAGGGGTACTGAAAGGACACATGCTCAAACACCACCCGATCAACGGATTTGGAGGTCAGCCGCTCCCCCTCCTCTGCATGATCCTCAAACGCAATATACTCCCTGTATGCCTGGCACTCCTTGCAGCACATCTCAATCTGATTGACCGCAAAGCCCAAATGGAGCACCCAGTTGGAAAAGCCAGTAATGATGCCGAAATAGAAGATAAAATCGGACACACTGAGCGCACCCTTGCCGGTCAAATACGCAAGGTAAATGTAGGCAATGGCCTGGCGCACGGCGCTGAGCAAAGCGGTAATGCCATTAAACGCTACGCAGGTGTGGGTGTACCGGGCATAGATTTTTTCAATCCTGCAAAGGGAGGCGGCAAGCGCCCGAATAAAATAATCGCCCATATTGTAAAGCTGAATATCCTTTGCCGCCGTGCCATCCTTGCACAGCTTATAAAAATAATCGAACTTCGCCGCAGGCTCCGTGCGTTGATCCAAGTTTTGCCGCTGTTTCTTCGTCAGCGCTCTTTGCAAACAAAACTGGGCGCCGCAGGTGGCAATAATCAGCAAAATCATCCAAATATTGATCTTGTAGATGAGTACGCCGGACGCAACAACACCCACCACCGCAACGAAAAACAAATTCAGCGTGCTTATAAAGTTTGAACCGCCTGCATACCGTCCGTTATAAAAAACCTCTGCGCGCTTTTGTTTCTCGCGCATTTCCAGATTTTCTATATTGGCATAGTCGGTACTGAGATTTTTTTCAAACGCAGCCACCGCATAGCGCATGCGCACGATCCGGGACCGCCCAGGATCAGTTCCTTCATAAACGGATCCAGCCAAATGGTAATGGTCAGCAGCAGGCTCAGCAGCGCCACCACCAAAATCAGTTGCCGGGTGGTAACGCCCTTTTCGATACAATCGATCATCGCCTTGGGTATATAGGCGGTAACAATGGGCTGGAACACCAGTGCCGGCACCCGGATCAGAAAGTACACCGGGCTTTTCTTATCCCAGGCGATCCAGTTTTTCAGCATATACTTTATGTTCGCTCGCATAACTCCTCCTTGCCTAAAAAGCAAAATCGCCCCTGCATAGACTTATACAAGGGCTGGATGACTGTGTTCGGAATGGGAACAGATTTCTCTTTTTGATCGGCAACAACCGTCTGTGCTTTTATTTTTCCCGAACCCACCGAAGATGTCAATGCAGGATCCCCTGTTTTTGTTGACAACCGGGGGCGTGCATTGTATGATAGTAACATAATGAACCGTGTTCATTCATATAGAAAGGAACATATATACGATCCATTCACTTAGCAAACCACACGCTGATTCGCACTTCCTGTTTGCGTACCCTGCCGGCAGGGGAAAACGCACTATATTTTTGTGCGCTGGCCACGGATTTGAAATTGGTTTTCATTCAATATCTTTTCACAAATGAAGGGGGATTTTTATGAGCGAAAAGAGTTTAACACACGGCATAAAGTTTAAGGACAAGATCGGCTACGCCATGGGCGACATGGGCGGCCTATTGACCTTCTCACTGATCGGTGCATTTCAAAACAAGTTTTACACCGATGTGCTGCACATTCAACCTGCCAAGATCGTGGTTCTGATTTTGGTGGCTCGGCTTTGGGACGCCATCAACGACCCCATTTGGGGCGCGTTCATTGACTCCAGAAAACCCACCAAGCAAGGCAAATTCCGCCCGTATGTATTTTGGTTTTCCATTCCGCTGGCGGTGTCTGCGGTGCTGATGTTTACGGTCATTCCCAATTTGAGTGCGGCCAAATACCTGCTGTTTGCCTACATCACCTACATTCTGTACGGTATGATGTACACCTGCGTCAACATTCCTTACGGCTCGCTGGCCTCCGTGGTCACCGATGACGAGAAAGAACGCTCCTCCCTGTCCATGTGGCGTTCCATCGGCGCCGGTATCGGCGGCTTGCCGAGCACCATTCTCTTTCCCATGCTGGTATACAACACCACCATCGCCGCCGACGGCACCAAAATTCAAACGCTGAACGGCAACAAACTGACCATCGGCGTTTTGATCCTGGCCATTCTTTCCATTGTGATTTTCTTCGGTCACTACAAGCTGACCAAGGAGAGGATCGCACCGATTCAAAAGAAAAAAGGCGACTACAACGCCTTTAAGGCGATTGGCGACCTGGCAAAGAACAGACCGTTTGTGATGCTTTGCCTGGTGTCCATGCTGCTGATCGCGTTTCAGTTCTATTATCAAGCCACCTATCAGTACCTGTTTGCGGACTACTACCACAGCGCGCAGCTGTACGCACTGGTGACCATCTGCACCTACTTGCCCATGGCCATCTTAATTCCTATTATGAACAAGCTGATCGACAAGTTCGGCAAAAAAGAGCTTTGCGCCTTTGGTATGGGCTTTGCGGCACTGGTCAGCTTTATTCTGTTCTTTATCGAAACCAACAATCCCTATGTATTTTTGGTGTTCACCTTCTTCTCCGGCCTGGGCCAGACCTTCCTGGTACTGGAGGTGTGGGCGCTGGTGATGGACGTGATTGACTACCACGAAATTCGCACCCATCGTCGAGAGGAAGGTACCGCCTATGCGGTTGTCTCCTTTGCCAGAAAACTGGGGCAAACCCTGGCCGGTGTTGGACTCAATGCCCTTTTGGCGGTGATCCACTACGACAGCACCGCTTCTGCCAACAACACGGCGCTGCCGGAGAATGTGCTCAATAAGCTCTATGACATTTCCACCCTTGTACCGGCCATTACTCTGACTCTATTGGCGATTTTGCTGGGATTCGGCTACAACCTGTCCAAGAAAAAAAGCTGGCCGTTTTGCAACCCCAATTGAAAGAAATCCGCGAAAACGAAGAATAACCCACCCAAATAAGTATAAAAGAACAGATACACCGGCGTGTATCTGTTTTTTATTTGCCTATTTATAAGGTATTGCCGCTCCGGCACACCGGTGCCGACGACTGGGCGAACAGACGCACTGTCGTCGGCTGATTTTTAATACCCCTCGATCCGGTCGATGAGGAATTGGCGGCCGGACAAAATGAGATGATCGTGGCTACCGCAACGGGGGCAAGTGCGGGCACAGGCCAAATGAGCATACAAGTGGGCACAATGCGCACACATGGCAATAGCCGGCAGGTGCTCCAGCTCCAACCGGGTAGAACGAAGCGGCGTATCTCGCACCACAGCATTCCAGCACTCCCGCAGGTACGGACCTCCACACCGGACAGCTCCCCCACTTGCAGGCGCACCGCTTCCACCCGGTGCAGCCCGGCCTCTGCGGCCAGCTGGGTCACCGTGCGGTACAGCTCATACACAATACTCAACTCGTGCATTCTCTATCGCGCCTCAATTTCTCGAATACTGCATGCATTGCCTTGCAGCAAGTGGGTGTCCCCGCTGCCACAATAGGGGCAGGTGCGCCCCTGGGGCACAGTATCATAGGTCTTGCCGCAGGCGTCGCACAGGGTGACGGCATGCACCGTCTCAATCTGCAACCGGGCGCCCCGCAGCATCTCCGATCGATCCGCCGCCCAGCGCCAGCAGTCCATCAAATAGGGGTCCTCAATTCCGGACACCTGACCCACATCCAGCGTAACGCAGCGCACCTGCGTTACCCCGTTCTCGCGCCCCACCTGCTCCACAGTATCAATAATATGGAATACGATGCCCAACTCGTGCATACTTACTCCTTGTTAAAACGAATTTTGATCTCGCGCTTCAGCATATAAGGCAAAATGCTCTTCATCTTATCCTCCGAGCGCACCATCTTGCTGGCTGCCGGCAGCTCCCGGTGCAGGTGAATGGCGTCAAAGGCGCACTTGGTGGTACACACGCCGCAGCCGATGCACTTATTGGGATCCACCACAGAGGCGCCGCAGCCTAAGCAGCGAGCGGTCTCCGCCTTCACCTGGGCCTCTGTATAGGTCAGATGTGCGTCTCTAAAGGAATGCTTTTGGTCAATGCTCTTGTCCACGCCGGGCACCTGGCGGTCGCCGGTATCGTACTGGGCCACGGAGATATTCTCCTTATCCAGCGCAATAAAGTCCCGGCGGTTACGCCCGATGGTCAGGCTGGTGTTGGGCTGCACGAATCGGTGAATGGACACGGCACCTTCCTTGCCCGCTGCAATAGCGTCAATGGCAAACTTGGGGCCGGTGTATACATCGCCACCCACAAAAATATCTTCCTGTGCCGTCTGATAGGTCAGGCTGTCTGCCACAGCGCCGTTGCCGCGACCCAGCTCCACCTTGGAGCCGTCCAGCAGGTGACCCCATTCAATCGCCTGGCCAATGCTCAGGTACACATGGCTGCACGCCACGGTCTTGGTCTGGTTCTCGTCATAAACCGGGGCAAAGCGGCCGTTCTCGTCCAGCACGGACAGGCACTTCTTAAACACAATACCGGTGACCTTGCCGTTCTCCGTCAAGATCTCCTTGGGACCCCAGCCGCAGTTCACATCTACGCCCTCAACCCGGGCTTCTTCCACCTCTTCAACCGAGGCAGGCATAGCGTCCCGGCTCTCCAGGCAGAACATAGACACGCTGTTTGCACCGCAGCGCACGGAGGAACGGGCCACATCAATCGCCACATTGCCGCCGCCAACTACAACCACTTCACCCTCTACCGGGTAATCCGGGTTGCCGCCAACGGTGCGCAGAAAGTCCACAGCGGTCATGACGCCCTGGGCGTCCTCACCGGGAATACCCGCCTTGCGGCCGCCCTGGCAACCAATAGCGATATAAAAGGCCTTGTAGCCCTTGGCGCGCAATTCGTCCAAGGTAATATCCTTGCCCACTTCAACGCCGCAGCGAATGTCTACACCCATTTCACGGATCACATCAATCTCCGCAGCCACCACATCTTTTTCTAACTTGTAAGACGGAATACCGTACACCAACATACCGCCGGGCTTCTCGTTCTTCTCAAACACAGTGGGGGTATAGCCCTTCTCTGCCAAATAATAGGCGCAGGACAGGCCGGCCGGGCCGCCGCCGATAATGGCGATCTTCTCATCAAAGCCGCCCTTGTTAGAGGGGATCACCTTGGGCATGCCACATAGCGGTGCTCTGCAATCAGATCCTGATGGGCGATAAACTTCTTCACTTCATCAATTGCCACCGCACGGTCAATGGTGCCGCGGGTGCAGGCATCCTCACACCGGCGGTTGCACACATGGCCGCAAACGGCAGGGAACGGATTTTCTTTTTTGATCAGCGCCAGGGCGTCCTTGTAGCGACCCTGGGCTGCCAGCTTTAAGTACCCTTGCACGGCAATATGGGCCGGGCAAGCGGTCTTACAGGGCGCCGTTCCGGCGTCGTAGCAGTTGATCCGGTTCTTGTCCCGGTAATCCGGGCTCCACTTTTCCGGACCCCACTTGATTTTATCCGGCAACTCCTGTCGGGGATAGGTCACCGTACCGCCGTCCTTGGTGCACAGCTTTTGACCCAGCTTCACCGCACCGGCGGGGCAATACTCCACACAACGACCGCAGGCCACACACTGCGCCTTGTCCACCTTGGCAATGTACGCGGAGCGGGACATATTGGGCGTATTAAACAACTGAGAAGTCCGCAAGGCATTGCAAATATTCACATTGCAGTTGCAGATGGCAAAGATCTTGTTCTCACCGTCAATGTTGGTGATCTGGTGCACAAAGCCGTTGTCCTCGGCACGCTGCAAGATTTCCAGCACCTGATCGTAGGTCACATAATGGCCTTTGTTGGTCTCTACCAAATAGTCCGCCATATCGCCTACGCCGATGCACCAGTCCTCGGCATCATCGCCGCAGCCCTCGCCCAGCTTGGCGCGGCTCATACGGCAGGAGCAGGGACCGGCGGCATACTTACCCTCATATTTCTTCAACCAGTGGGAAATATGCTCCACATCGACAGATTGATTTTCCGTCTCAATGGCCTTTTCCACCGGGATCACATGCATACCGATACCGGCACCGCCGGGGGGCACCATGGCGGTGATCTTTTCCAGCGGTAAGAAGGTCATACGCTCAAAGAACTTGGCCAACTCCGGGTGGGCGTCGATCTGATCCTTTTTCATATTAAAGAACTCGGCGCTGCCGGGTACGAACATAGGCAGCACATACTGCTTGGTGCGGCTGGGGTTCTCCCAGTTATATTCCAACAGGCCAATGCTGCTCATCTCTTGCAGCAGCGGCTCCAGATATTTCTTGCTCTTGCCGGTGGCTTTTGCCACCTGGTCCAGGGTCATCGGCTTGCGTACCTTCATCTTCAGTGCGATCTCTGCCATCTCGTCCGTGACCACACAGGCCAAGCCGTAATACTCCGGATCCTCTACCGTCACTTTGTGACCGATCCGGTCCGTGATCTTTTGACCTAGTTTGAGGATCAATTCTCTCTCTTCAGCCATCGTCTTCTCCCTCCGTACTTATGCGTTCCAGTCCCGGACTTGCTGCCGCAGCCAATCGCACACTGCATCCATACCCTCGCCGGTCTTGGCAGAGATAAAAAAGATCTTGGCCTGCGGATTCAACTTTAAGATCCGCTCCTGTACCGCCTGATCGTCAAAGTCAAACACGCTCTTTGTGTCCATCTTGTTGATGAGCACCACATCGGACACGGTAAACATCAGCGGGTACTTTAGAGGCTTGTCGTCCCCCTCCGGCACAGACAGGATCATCATATTTTTGGCAGCGCCGGTGTCAAACTCGGCAGGGCACACCAAATTGCCCACATTCTCCAAGAACACCAGATCCAGATCCGCCGTATCCAGGTTCTCCACCCCCTGGCGGGTCATGCCCGCGTCCAGATGGCACATACCGCCGGTATGCAGCTGAATGGCACGCACCCCGGTCTCCGCAATGGTTTTGGCGTCCACATCCGAGTCAATGTCCGCCTCCATTACACCGATGCGCATCTCCTGCTGCAAGCGGCCGATAATGCCCCGCAGGGTGGTGGTCTTGCCGCTGCCCGGGGAGGACATCAGATTTACCAAAAGGTCTTTTCTGCTTTCAGCTCGGCCCGAAGTTTCTCCGCCTCCCGGTCGTTACTCTCAAACACGCTTTTTTGATCTCAATGACTTTATACGCTTCCATAAACACCTCTCCGTATTTCGCATATATTATGTATAATATAATATGAACGCCAAAGATTGTCAATCCATTCACAATACCCCGGTGTTTTTTTGCCGTTTTGCCCACATTGGGCGGTTATTTTTTAGATAAAATGTTTTTGTTTTTGGATACTTGGTTCGTGGTATGACCAGTTGCCAAAACGAAAAAAATACGACAGACAACAAAAAGTGTCTGCCGTCATGTTTTCTATTTGCTCCCCGCCTTTTGCTGGCGGCGCCGCAGCAGCCGTTGCAGCCGCGGGCGATTGTAACGCTGGAGGATGACCGGTATCAAATCCGCCGCAGCCGCCAATACAGAGGTGATGAGAAACACCGGCAGGTTTGCCACCGGATCGTCGCAAAACAGACAAAACAACAGGGGCACAAAGCTCAGTGTCGCCATCACTTCGTGTGCCAGCTCGTTGCGGCACATCTGCACCACCACCGCTTGCAGATCGCCGTGCATATCGTAGGGCTTATAGGAGGCACCCGGTGCTTCCACCGCTTGACCCCCAGGTGCGCATACAGCCCCGGCTCCCAGGGATGTGGGCAAAACCAGCGCCCTTGCGGGTTCACCGGCACCCGGTGGCGGCCGACGACCCAGCCCACGGCAAAGCGCATGGCCGTGTGATAAGTAAAGGTGCCGCATGTAATCGCCAGTGAAAAACAGACCGCATGATGGCTTTTTACATAAATCAGAGAAAAGCAAGCGGTGCATACTGCCAGCAAAGCGATGCACACACCTCCCCAAAAATCTACTTTTCTATTCATATCCGCACCCCCTCTACCGCCATTGTACCAAAGGCGGGCAAAAAGTGCAAGAGCGGTCCTGCCGCTGCAGAACCGCTCTTTATGCTTTCAGCGCACTTAAGCCACGCCCTCGCCCTCGGTAGCTATAACGGCCTTTACGCGCTCCTGGCCTTTCCACGCCTGGATCACCTGGGGGTGTGCAAAGATGCTGTCCATCTTCTTCAGGAAGGGGATCACATCGCCGAAGTCCAGCGCACGGTGGTCAAATACCACGGTGATGGGCAAGATCTGGCGAGCCTCAATGGTCTTGTTGCCGAACTTATCGGTGACCACCACCGGCTTATCCTGCACAGCGCCCAGAGCGAATGCGCACACCTGGGGCGGCACAATCTCGATCAAGGTGCCGTAGCCGCTCTGTCCTCTGTACAGAGAGCCCAGGTTAGAAATGGTCACGGTGCCCTGCTCAATATCTTTCTTAGTCAGGCGGTCTTTCTCCGGAATGCTGTAATAAGCTTTTTTGGCAGCGCCGCGAGCGTGTGCACCTTGTGCTTGCCGGTCTTAGAGCCGATCAGCCGACTAACGGTCTGTTTTACTTTTCCCTGTTTCAGTCCGGTAATGGTGTTGTCCAAGGACACATCAAACATCACTTCATTCAGGTTGGTGTTCTCTGCTCTGCGGGTCACATCGGCAATGTAATCGGTCATAGCCAGCAGGGATTTGTTCTGGAAGTCCCGCAGGTTGACGGTCATCATTCTGCCGTCCGGCAGCAGCATGGGCATAGAAATGTTAATGTCCTCAAAGGTCTTCAGCTCGCCGCGCACCAGCTTGCGGTTGCAGCGCAGGTGGCTGTTCATCACCGGTGCCGCTTTCAGCCCCTCAATGATGGCTTTCATCAAAACCGTATTCAGGGTGATCTTGGTTTTGCCGGTAGAGCGCAGTTTCTTAAACTCGGTCATCAGGTCGGTTACATCCGCCTCATATACATAAGCCACATGGGGAATCTGCTCCCAGCTCTCGGTGGTCATATTGGCAACAATCTTTCTTTGAATGTCGAAGTGTTCGGTTCTTGTGATTTTCATACTTGTGCATCTCCTTTAGTCATGGTGTTTTCAAAATGTATTGCGGAGATCCGCCGAGGGATCTTGCTGACTGTGTTGGTGTCCCGGGCTTTCCCCTGAGGACACTCTCATCATACCCATTTTGGTCGGTTGCGGCAACATACTCTGCTTTACATTTGAAAAAATCTTCGCAACTGGCGGTTGCATTTCCCTTGGTTGCGCCATATTTTCGCCTTTTTGCCAATATCTATTGACCGGAGCGGGCATTTTTGCGATAATACCCATAGAGGGGGCTTTGTATGATCGACACCATGGACAAACACAGCTGTGAGCTGTTCTTAGAGGATGCACTGGAGATTGGACGCCGCTTGGTAGAAACCGGTGCCGAGGTCAAGCGGGTGGAGGACACCGTGCGGCGCATTTGCATTGCCTACGGCTTTACCGACTGCGAGATCTACGCCGTCACCAGCCTGATCGTGGCCACCATTCGGGACAAGGACGGCAATCACTACACCCAATCTGTGCGGGTGCAAAGTTACGGCACGGACCTGGGTCGGTTAGAGGAGCTTAATGCTTTCTCCCGCCGCATTTGCGCCCAGGTGCCGGATGTGGAGGACCTGACCCGGCAGATCCGCCAGTACAAAAAAGGCAAACCCAAACCGGTGATCAAATGCCTGGGCTATATGCTGGCAGCCGGCGGTTTCTCCGTCTTTTACGGCGGTGATCTGAAGGACGGGCTGGCCGCAGCCGCCATTGCCATTGTGATCTATCTGATGGATTATCATTTGAAGCTGCGGCAGATCCACAATGTGATCTACACCTTTGTGGCCGGGTTCGTCTCCGGGCTGCTGGCGCTGGGGCTCACCCGCCTGGGCTTAGGTCACCAGGCAGACAAAATTATGATCGGCGACATTATGTTGCTGATCCCCGGTCTGCTTTTAGTGAACGCCATTAAGGAGATGTTCAACCGAGATATTGTCACCGGGCTGTACAGACTGATTGAGGCGGTGCTGGTGGCACTGGCCATTGCCGGTGGCTACGCTCTGGCGTTCCTGGTAATGGGAGGTGCAGCGGCATGAAAGCAGCACTCATTCAAATTCTCATGGGCGCCATCGGCACCCTGGGCTTTTCCATTTACTTCCGGGTCAGCGAACGCAATGTGGCGGCTGCCACCTTTGGCGGCGCTCTGGGCTGGGGTGTGTATCTGCTGTGCTTCCACCTGTGGGGCAATGTGTTTGCCGCCAATGTGGTGGCCACGGCAGTGGTGTACTTCTGGTCCGTAGCCATGGCACGGGTGCTTAAGGCACCGTCCAATACTTACCTGATCCCGGGCATCATTCCCTTGCTGCCCGGCGGCCCGCTGTACTACACCATGGCCGGGCTGGTGGGCGGCGATCGCGCCCTGTTCACCAAGAACGGTACCACCACCATTTTAGTCACATTCGGTATGGTCACCGGCATGGTGGCAGCCGCTGTGGTGTTCTATTATATTCTCAAGCTGCAGCAGAAATGCAACCGCAAATCCCCTGCGCCGCCGCAGGATTAAAAACAAACCGCAATATAAAAAATTGCCCCTTACGGTTCAAACCGCAAGGGGCTTTTGTGTTGCTCGGATCAGTCTGCAGCAGGAGCCGCAGGCTGTTCTTGTTTGTCTTTATCGGCCGGCGAATCAAAGGTAAACGCACCGTCCTTATAGTCCACTGTCACCGTGCCGTGGATCTTATCCTCCAGCAGCAGCTCGGACAGCGGGTCCTCAATTTGGGTCTGAATGGCCCGGCGCAAAGGCCGCGCGCCATACACCTTATCAAAGCCTTTATCGGCCAACGCATCCACTGCCGCGTCCGTAAAGGTGGCTTGCACATCCAGGTCTGCCAGGCGCTTATTCAGAGCCTTCAACATCCGGCGGGCGATCTCCTGAATATCCTGCTTCTCCAGCTGGTTGAACACCACAATCTCATCCACACGGTTCAGAAACTCCGGCTTAAAGGTCTTTTTCAGTTCCTCCATCACCAGGTCCTCAATGGTCTTGGCTGCGTCCTTGTCATCGCCAAAGCCCAAGGCCTGACGACTGTCGGTAATCTTAGACGCACCCACATTGGAGGTCATAATGATCACTGCGTGCTTAAAGCTGACCTTGCGGCCTTGGGAGTCGGTAAGCACACCGTCCTCCAGGATTTGCAGCAGCATATTAAACACATCCGGGTGGGCCTTTTCGATCTCATCAAACAGCACCACGCAGTAGGGCTTTCTGCGGACTTTTTCCGTCAGCTGGCCGCCTTCGTCAAAGCCTACATACCCGGGAGGCGCACCGATCAGCTTAGAGACCGTGTGCTTCTCCATATACTCGCTCATATCCAGCTTGATGATGGCATTCTCGTCCCCAAACATCGCCTCGGCCAAAGTCTTACAAAGCTCCGTCTTACCCACACCGGTAGGGCCAAGGAAGATAAAGGAGCCCATAGGGCGCTTGGGGTTTTTCAGCCCCGCACGACCACGACGAATGGCGCGCGCCACCGCCGATACGGCCTTATCCTGACCCACGATCCGCTGGTGCAGGATCTTTTCCAGTTGCAGCAGCCGCTGGGACTCCTCCTTGGTGATCTGCTGTACCGGAATACCCGTCCAGCCGGACACCACGGCGGCAATATCCGCAGGGGTCACTTCTTTTACATCGTGGGAGGAAGTGTTCTTCCACTTCTCCTTTTCCTGATCCAGCAGGTCTTGCAGGCTCTTTTCCTTGTCTCGCAGCTCTGCCGCCTGCTCAAAGTTCTGGCTGCGCACGGCAGCGGTCTTTTCTGCCGCCAGGCGCTTGATCTCCGTTTCCATCTCTTTCAGGTTCGGCGGGGCCGTATAAGCCGCCAGGCGTACTTTAGAGCAGGCCTCGTCAATCAGGTCAATGGCCTTATCCGGCTGGAACCGATCGGCAATATATCGGCTGCTCATCTTCACCGCGTTTTCAATAGCGGCGTCGGTAATTTTCACTTTATGGTGGGCCTCGTACTTATCCCGCAGACCTTTCAGAATTTCCACGGTCTGCTCCTCGGTAGGCTCGCCCACGGTCACCGGCTGGAACCGGCGCTCCAAGGCGGCGTCCTTTTCAATATTCTTGCGGTACTCGTCAATGGTGGTGGCACCGATCACCTGGATCTCACCACGAGCCAAAGCGGGCTTTAAGATATTGGCAGCGTCCGTTGCGCCCTCGGCAGACCCGGCGCCCATTAAGGTGTGCACCTCGTCGATAAACAAAATAATGTTACCGGCTTGCTTTACCTCGTCCATGGCTTTTTGAATTCGCTCTTCAAAGTCGCCACGGTACTTTGTGCCGGCCACCATAGAGGTCAGATCCAGCGCCACGATCTTTTTGCCTTCCAGCAGTTCCGGCACCTCGTGCTTAACGATCTTCAGCGCCAGCCCCTCGGCAATGGCGGTTTTGCCAACGCCCGGCTCACCGATGAGGCAGGGATTGTTCTTGCTGCGGCGGGACAAAATTTGAATGACCCGCTCAATTTCCTTTTCACGACCGATCACCGGATCGATCTTGCCGCCCTCGGCCAGCGCAGTCAGGTCACGACCAAACTCGTCCAGCGTAGGCGTCTTGGTCTTGCCCTTTTTACCGTCGGTCTTGCCGTCTGGCTGCGTCTCCTGACCGGAGAACAGCTGCTCCACCAGCACTTCCGGGCGCACGCCCAGTGCCAGCAGGAACTTGTAGCCGTAAGAATCCGTCTCCTTAAGCAGTGCCAGCAACAGGTGCTCTGTGCCTACAAAGGAATGCATCATACCACGGGCAATCTGGAACGCCAACTCCAGCATCCGTTTAAACCGCGGAGTAAAGTCATCCGGGGTCAACCGGGTAGGCTCCCCTACGCCGATATTCTCCTTGATGAGCTTTTCCACATCTTCGGTCTGCACACCGCTTTCACGCAGCGCCTGGGCGCCTAAGCCGGCGTCTTCTTTCAAGATACCCAGCAGCAAGTGCTCGCTGCCGATATAGTTATGGCCCAGCTCCTCTGCGGAGGTAATGGCCAGGTTGATCACATGGTTTGCTTTTTCGGTAAAGTAGTTAAATCTATACATGGTAAATCCTCCTTATTGCCTTGGTGCAAGAGGAAATTCCGCTCTCCTTTTTACGCCAAAGCCTGCCGCACCAGTCCGGCGCGGATCTTATCCACTGCGTCGGCAGTTATTTCTGCCCCGGCAGCGGCTGCAATGGTGGCGTTCTGCACCTTTTGGATCAGTTCGCCTACATCGCTGTATGTTTTGCTGCTCTCGCCAAGAGAAATACCCAGGCGCAGCAGCGACACCAGGTCAAAAAATTCGTCCTGGTTCAAAGTACGAGCCATTTGCAGCGTGCCCATAGCTCGGTAAATACGATCCAAAAAGGCGTCTTGCTGTTGCAGCTGCTGACGCAGATTGCGCTCCTGGCGCACGATTTGGTCGCAAATGGCATTTACATTATCAATGGCCGCTTTCTCGGTAATCCCCAGCGTTACCTGGTTCGTCAGCCGATAAAAGCTGCCGTGGCCGTCATAAAGAGGTTGCAGCGACAGTCCCAGCTTGCCGATCATCACCGTCAGCTGGTCAATGAGCCCTTGACCTGCCAGTGCCGGCAGATGCAAATCCAGCATGGCCTGCATACCGGTACCCAAATTGGTGGGCACAGCTGTTAAAAAGCCCAGCCGCTCATCAAAAGCAATGGGTAACCGGTCCAGCAGGGCATCGTCCAGCTGATCCGCCTTGGCGTAAGCGCCCTCCAGGTCCTGCCCGGCGGCGCGCACCTGTAAGCGAATATGATCCTCCTCGCAAAGCATCACGCTGGCGCTGCCGTCCTTGCTGAGCAAAAAGGCACCTTTGATCCTTTTGCCGGGCAAAGCGACGGCTGATCAGCTGTTGCTCCGCATAGGCATACGCCTGCGCCGAAGACACGGCGCTCAGATCCACCAGATCGAACTCTCCGGCATAGGGAGAATTCTTCACGGCGGCAAAGATTTTCTTCACCGTGTTTCTGCGGATCTCATTGTTCATACGAATGGGAAAGGGGGCGTCTGCCAAATTGCGGGCCAGGCGCACGGTAGCGCCCACCACTACATCTGAATTTTTGCCCTCGCCGCTGTACCACTTATTCATCTTTATTCCTCCGGCTTTAGCTCTTTGATTTGGTCACGCAGCACCGCCGCGTCCTCGTAGCGCTGCTCCTGCACCGCCTTATCCAGTTCCGCCTGCAAGCGCTCCCGCTCACTTTGGGGCTTCTCTGCTGCCGGTTCTTTCGCCTTGGCGTTGTTCACCGGCTTTCCTTTTCCTCCGTGTAAGAAATATTCTTGCCAATATGGCGGGTGGCACCGTGGATTTTGCGAATGCTGGGTTCCAGTTTGTCTGCAAACCGGTCGTAACAATGCGCGCAACCCACATTGCCGGTGTTGATAATATCGTTAAAGGTGGAACCGCAGTAGTCGCAGCGATCCACGCCTGTCAAGGCGTTCATGGCCGCCAGCCCGGCCCCCAGGAAGTTGCCGAAGAAGCTGCCCTCAAACATAGAGCCAAGGCCCATATTGCTGTGCATGGGCTCCAAGACGCCTAACTTCTCGGCACAATCCCGACACAGGTGCATCTCGGTCACCTTGCCGTTGATATTCTGTTTAATATAAGTGGTTGCCTCGTTTTGATTGCAATGTTCACAACGCATAACAAATAACCTCCTAATTGATGTATGCAAGCAGCATTTGTTTAAATTGACGGGCGCGTATCTGGTCCAGCACCTGCTCGTCTACGCCGTGCTGGTTCCACCCGGTGAGCGCCGACTCCATGATCTTGGCGCTGCGGGCGTCCATCAAGCCCTGGTAGTGCAGGTTGTACAGGTGGGCCTTAGCCGTCTTTTCATCTATGGCAGGGCCAATGGAATTGATCAGCGCCATCAGCGCCTGGTTCTTGCTGTCGGCACGGGTAATGAGAATACACCCGCCGCCGCCACGCCTGGACTCAATGCGGTAGCCCTGCTCCGGTGTAAACCGGGAGGTGATCACATAATTGATCTGGCTGGGCACACAGCCCACCCGCGCCGCCAGGTCGTTGCGCTGGATCTGAACGGTGGATTTGTTGTCATCAAACATATCAAGAATCATATCTGCGATCACATCACTGATCTTCATTTTCCAATCACTTCCTATCTAATGAAGGTGGAAAGCCCGGCGAGAGGGGATACAGGAGCCGTTATTGATCTTGCGCTCGTTCGCACTCTGACTTTGACTTTCTTTGACCTTCTGCCATCATAGTAGCACAAAGGTCAGAGAAAGTCAAGAACTTTTTTGACTTTTTTTGACCTTCCCGGAGAGTATGCCCGATTTTCGGCTTGGTTATGCGGAATTTTAGCACAAATATTTTTTGACTTTCATTGTCTTTGGCAAAAATACGTGCAAAAAAGCGCCGATCTTTGACCATCGGCGCTATGGGTACTCCCCTATTTTTTGATCTTATTATGTACGGCAAGGCATGCCGTGCACACCTTGCGCCGACCGGATAATCAGCAGCCGCAGCCACAGTCATTACCGCAGCCGCAGTTACCGAAACCGCCGCAGAGCAACAGGATGATAATCAAAATCACGATCCAGGAAGATCCGCAGCCGCAACCGTTATTGCAACCACAACCCATAACCGTAGTACCTCCTTTCGCCTTTCTAAACCATACTATGAAAGACGGCAAAAGGTGTGACAGAGGGCGCAGAAAAGCCGCGCACATTCCCTACGCGGCACCTCTGCGCCCTACGCTCATTTTATTATATTATACAATACCGCCGTTGACCCCCAACACCTGGCCGGTTACATACGGACTCTCTGCCAGGTACAGCACAGCCTCTGCCACCTCCCGGGGTGTGCCCAGTCGACCCATAGGCACCTCGGCCTCCAGCTCTGCTCGGTCAAAGCAGGCATTCATACGGGTGTCAATGATTCCCGGCGCCACACAGTTGACGGCAATGCCCTCCGGCGCCAGCTCCTGGGCCAGCGCCCGGGTGAAGCCGATAACCCCGGCCTTGCTCATGGAATACACCGTCTCACAAGAGGCGCCCACCTGCCCCCCACATGGAGGACACATTTACAATAGCGCCGCTGTGGCGGCGCAGCATATCCACCGCTGCCGCCCGGCTACACAGGAACACGCCTTTGCAGTTGACCCCCATCAGGGCATCATAATCCTCCGGCGTGGTGTCCTGAATTTGGCGAATCAGACTGATCCCGGCGTTATTCACCAGCACATCCACCGTGCCCACCGCGGCAAACAACCGTTCCACGTCCGCCGGGTCCGTAATATCGCAAGGGATCGCCGTCACTCCCGGCAGCTCCGCCGCCGTTTGGTGCACCGTCACAAACACGCGGTAGCCCCGTTCCAAAAACACCTGCGCCGTAGCCGCACCAATGCCGGTAGCGCCGCCGGTTATTAAAACTTGTTTCATACAATCACCGTCCCCAGTTTAGCACAAACGGTTGTATTTTTCAACGCAATCCGATATAATAAGGGGGAGAACCAACGGAAAAGGTGATTTTTGTATATGGAAAAAGCATTTTATACCATCTCCCTTTATGTGGACGAAGACGAGAACCTGATCGGCATTCCCTGCGGCGAAAGCGACAAGTACGGCATAGCGGATATTGATAAGGTGCATCTGCTGAAAGCGCCGTACAGCGAGGAACGGCTGGAGCAGTTTATTGAGGAAGTGATCGACTCCTGCTACTCCAAGAAGCACAATGACCAGAGCGACCTGTCCACCATTGAGAAATATACCAAGAAAAAGGGCTTTGTTAACGCCACAGCGGACTACACCCTGATCTCTATTGTAAAGACCGCAGAGAATTATAGTCTAATGCCCACCTTTAACGACTTTGAGCGGGGGCCGGTGGTGATCGACGATGACGAGCACATTTTGCCTAACCCCTACTCCGCCGGCGAACTGGCTGAGGTGATCAACGGCTATATTCAAGTGTATGTTAAGGCCAACATGTTCTATAAAGAACAGCAAGAACTGGAAAACGAAAAGAAAAATTAAGAATGTCAAGAGCCGCCCCTGTTGCTACCATGCAGCATAGGGGCGGTTTTGTTTTATCCGCCTTTTCATTCCTTATAAAGCGCAATCAAAACAAAAAAAGCGGCCCCCATAAAGAGGTGCCGAAGGCGTTTAGAAAATTAAGAGGCCAGGTCGCCCACGATCATCATGTAATCGCCGATCATGGCCGAACTCCGGCGCGCCTTCCATGATGAGCTGCTTATCCTTGGTCATCTGGAGCATATCGCCGGTGCCAAGCAGGATCATCAGCGCGTGCTGGGCGGTGTCGAACTTCATGCAGAAGAACGGCTTGGAGCGCTTATACTCCCCACGGCCGGCACGGGACTTGCCTGCCTTAATGCGCAGGTAAGCGGTGCACTCCGGGTGACCCTCCACAGCCCACTGGTACACCCGGTCCGGGCTCTTGGAAGTCCAATCCCGAATGGCCGGGTGACCCATTTTGTTCAACTGGCTGATGCCGGAGGACAGCAAATAAAAATACAGCTTGGTCAGCAGCAGACATAGCTGCTCATCTTCCGGCGGTTCTTTAATACCCAGCAGAGAACTCATTTTCAGCAGGACCATCATAAATTTGATAAACTTGCCAAAGCTCTTGATCTTCATCTTGGGCAGGGCGCTCATATTGCCCTTAAAAAACGCATTCATCTTCTCCATAGAAGAGAACTGCAATTCGGCGTCAATCTTCTGCTGCCCCAAGTACTCACCCAGTTTGACCGTCCACTCTCCATCCTCGATGATAAAGTGGATCGCCTCTTTGTCCTGTGCGTTAGCCATAGCAGAAACCTGGTACACGGCGTTGACGCCCTCAAATTTCTTCTTCAGCTCCGGCACATCGTTGGCGATGGTCTTCAGCAGCGGCAAGGCGCCGGTCATAAACACCTTGTTGGTGTAGCGTGTGGTATCACTTGCCATACTGGCACATCCTTTCTTGATTTTGAAGTTTTAACATCTGTGCGCGAATTAGAATTCGTCGTCCCAAGCGTCGTCCGCTTCAAAATCGGCGTGCATCACTTCGGCAATGGTGTCGGCAATGCCGTTGGCGTCGATCTTTGCAAGAGACATCAGGTCCTCGTGCAGACCGATGGTGGAGAATTCATCCTGATGGCCCAGCATCCGCATGACGCAGGCCTTGCCGCTCTTAGCAACCACCTCAGCAACAGCGGTGCCCAAACCGCCCATCACGGTATGATCCTCTACGGTGATAATCCGGCGCGTGTCCATAATGGCGGACATTACAGCTTCCTCATCCAGAGGCTTAATGGTATGCATATTCAGCACACGCACCTTCAGTCCAGCGTCAGCCTCTGCCATCTGGGCAGCCTGCATGGCCTGATACACACAGGAACCGCAGGCAATCACGGTAATATCCGTGCCCTCGTTCATTACCTTGGCCTTGCCCACCTCAAAGGTGCACTCCTCCAGATTGGGATAAACGATCTGGTCAAAGCCGCGGTTGATACGAATATAAACCGGGCCGGGATAGCTGTACGCTGCCTTAACCGCGTGATAAGTCTCTGCGCCGTCGCAGGGGCAGATCACGGTCATGTGGGGCAGAGAGCGCATGCACGCCATATCGATCAAAGCATGGTGGGTAGAGCCCGCCTGACCGAATGAAGTACCCGCATGGGTAGCAATAATCTTAACCGGTACATTCTGATAGCAAATATCCGTATGTACCTGATCCAAGGAGCGGGCAGAAGCAAAAATAGCAAAGGTAGAGGCAAAGGGGATCAGCCCATTCTGCGCCAGCCCGGCTGCCACGCCAAACATATTCTGCTCTGCAATACCCACATTAAAGAAACGATCCGGGAACTTCTCGCCAAACATACCGATCTTGGTGGATTTACCCAGGTCAGCGGTCAGCGCCACCACTTCCGGGTGCTCCGCACCCAGCTCGCACAGCGCCTTACCGTAATATTCCGCCGTAGAGAGGGCGGTGGTCTCCGTCATTGTATAAGTCATTCCGCTTGCCATGGCTTAGCCCTCCTTTTCCGCACGCTCGCAGCGTTTCTTGTAATACTTATCCAGGCTCTCGTAGCAAGCCTTCTCTTTTGCCTCGTCCAGTGCGCCGTAATGCCAGTGGTAATCATCTTCCATAAAGTCGATACCGGCGCCCTTAAAGGTATCCATCACGATACAATAGGGCTGGTCGCCGCCGTTTTTGTGATTGGCGATGGCGTCCTCAATGGCATCGTTAAGTTCCTTCATATTCTGGCCGTCTACGCGCTTTACCTTAAAGCCAAAGGCCTCGAACTTCTTATCCAGCGGCTCCACTTTCATCTCATCGTCCACGCGGCCGTCAATCATGCACTTGTTGTTATCCACAAGCACCACCACATTGGACAGCTTAAACTGGGCAGCGGTCATGGCAGCCTCCCAGTTGGAGCCCTCATTCAGCTCGCCGTCGCCGGTAAGGCAATAGACCATATAGTCCTGACCCTTTACGCGGCCTGCCAGGGCAAAGCCATCTGCCAGGGAAAGGCCGTGACCCAAAGAGCCGGAAGAGCAATCAATGCCCTTGATCTTGTTCTTATCCAGGTGCATACCAAACTTGGAACCGGTCAGGTTAAAGTTGTGCAGCCCCTCCACCGGCATAAAGCCGTAGTCGCAGATCACCGGGCCGTAACCCACAGCCGCATGCCCCTTGGAGAGCACAAAGCGATCTCTGTCCTCCATGTCCGGGTTGTTTACATCCAGCTTCATAAAGCGGTGATAGAGAATGGTCATGGCGTCCATGGCACTCATGGCATGCCGCCGATGTGGCCGGAGCCGCCCCAAACGGTGGTCTGCACGGTCAGTCGTCTTAACTCATCCGCCTTTTTCTCCAGGCGGAGCCACTCGGCTTTGTCAAATGGCTTAAAATCAGCAGGCATTCAAAGTCCTCCCTTTCTGTTGTTGCCGGGGCCGTGCCCCCTTGCACAGACCTGGCAAAAATGATTGGTTTATTTCACTAATCCCGGGATCTCCGGATGATTGGCAGCCACAACGCCGAAAGCGTCCTCGGCAATGTCAATGGCCAGCTTAATATCATCCTGGGTAACCGCAGCATTCATAAAGTGATTGTGGTGAGATGCCAGGAACAGCCCGCGGCTGACGCACTCGGCGATCCACTCCTGGTGGAGCATCAGGCTTTCATCGTTGGCAACGCGCAGATAGAACAGCGCCGGCTCGCCAGACACCACCAGGTCAAAGCCGTGCTGCTTACCGGCAGCCACAAGGCCGTCCGTCAGCTGGATGCCCATTTCCCGGAACATCTTAGGCGTGTTGAGCTTCTTCATCTTAGGAATACAAGCCAGGCAGGCGGCGAACGGTTCGGCGCTCATCCAGTAAGAGCCGGTATACACCACGGAAGAAGCGGTATTCTTCATATGCTCCTGACCGCAAACAGCAGACATATTGTAGCCGTTGGCCAGGGCTTTACAGAAGCAGATCAAGTCTGCCTTAATGCCGTAGTAATGGTCGGAACCGGCCAGATCCAAACGGAAGCCGGTACGCACATCGTCAAAAATCAGCACCATACCGTGGTCGTCGCAGAACTTACGAACCGCTTTCCACTGCTCCGGTGTGGCGCACACATTGTCCTTAAAGTTGCCGTGGTCATAGGGCTGGGCAATCAAGCCGGCAAAGTCGCCGCCTGCCTCGTCGTAGGCCTTCTGCATAGCGTCCAGGTCAAACCAGGGCACCACCACATTGTTTTCTACTTCCTCCGGCAAAATGCCCGGGTAGTCCACCTTTTGGGCCCACTGGAAATCGCCGTGGTAATAGCCCTTAAAGAACATCATCCTCTTTTTGCCGGTGTGCGCACGGGCGCACATCACGGAGAAAGTGGTGGCGTCGGAGCCGTTCTTCATAAAGAACGCCCAATCAGCGGTGTTCACGGTGTCGATCAGCAACTCGGCGCACTCTACCATTTTGTAAGAGGGAGAAGTGGTGCAGTTGCCGGTCTTTAACTGCTCCATGGCAGCGGCGTCCACATCGTCATCGCAATAGCCCAGCACATTGGAGGCCGTAAGCGCACATAAAGTCCAAATACTTGTTGCCGTCTACATCCCAAAAATAGGTACCCTTGGCCTTTTGGGACATCAGCGGCCACTTGGTGATGGGCAGGAACAAACCCTCGCTGGGGCCCAAGTGCCCGTACACGCCGGAGGGAATGGCGTTCAGTGCCCGATTAAACCACTCCTGGCTTTTTTCATGCTTATATTCAGGAAATTTACTCATTCTAAAAGACCTCCTTAACCCAGATATACCGCAACTCTGTCCAAAACGCGGTTGATATTATCCACCATAGAAATCATACCCGCCATATAAATATGACCGGCGCACAGCTCTGCCATGGTGGAGGCGGTGCCGTTAAACAGACCGTTTGCCAGATCAATGGTGGCAAACTCCATCACCGCCCGGGGAGACTGGGCCTTTTCTTTAATGGTGCGGAACGTGTGGTTATTGACCCGAATGGTGGCGTAGCACACATCCTTAATGCCCATAGACACATCACCGTCTACCGTATAAAGCGCGGACTGCTTGGACACGCTGTCCGTATTGGCAAGGGCAGAGATGGCCCCGGCAATGGTGTAGAAAGTCAAAACGGTGGACTCCTCAAAAAACGCTCTGTCCTTTAAGTCCGCCTCACTGGGCATCAGCAGCTGAGTCAGCCGATTGGTGAGCTTGGTAAACGGACCCAGCAGGAAAGAGAGCACCTGTACGGCGCCCTTTACCGGCACGCCGGGCTTAGAATCGTCAATCAGTGCATTAAACTTCTCCGGGCTGGCAAAATTCATTTTGCAAGTGCAGCCGTAAGTACCCTCGCTCATTTTGCAGCCATCCTGGGTGAAGTTGAATGTGCAGCAGGGGCCGTTCGTCACATCAAAGCAGATGGACACCGGCTTTTTCAGCTCACGGAGCACGGCCTTGGCCTCGTCGTCGATCTGGCACAAGTTCTCCAGCGTAGCGAGCACGCCGTACATGTTCACATAAGCCATTGCTTTTGCTTCTTTCAAAATAATTCCTCCTCGTGTTTTGCCTGCGATAGGCAGAGTTCTTGCAGGGGTTGCACAGGGCACCCGCCGGGTGACAGAGATCATTTGTACAAAAATGACACGCCGCCCGCCCTCTCAGGGCGTATCGGCAATCCGGTATATACGCACTTATTACATACATACATACAATGCAAGTTTATTATAACACACATTTTATAGGCAGGTCAACGGCAAACCGCCCAAAAATATGTTTACAAATTGGTGAAATTGCCCATATTTCCGCATGGGCAAAATAAAAGGGCGCACGCCGGTGCTGCCGGTGTGCGCCCTTGCACATTTTTATTTCAGCAAAAAGCCGATCTTCTTCATGGCCTTATCCAGTGTACGCTGGCTGACCCGCTGGGCCAGGTCCGCGCCCTTGGTCCAACATGCCTGCAAATAGGACTTATCCTGCATAAACTGATTAAAGCGCTGCTGCACCGGCCCAGCTCAGCGATCACCGCCTCGCCCACAGCGGTCTTAAAGTCGCCGTAGCCCTTACCGGCAAACTCCTGTTCGATGGTCTCCATCGTCTTGCCGGTCACGGCGGCGTAAATGGTCATCAGGTTGTTGATGCCGTCCTTACCCTCGCCGTAGTGCACACTCATCTCGCTGTCTGTCACCGCAGAACGGAACTTTTTCATAATAACGCTGGGCTCGTCCGTCAGGTACACCGTACCCTTTGGGGTTGGGGTCGGACTTACTCATCTTGCTGGTGGGGTCTTGCAGGCTCATCACCCGGGCGCCGCTCTTGGGAATGTAGGCTTCCGGCACGGTAAACACATTGCCGTAAATGCCGTTAAAGCGCTCGGCAATATCCCTTGCAATTTCCAAATGCTGCTTTTGGTCCGCACCTACCGGCACAATATCCGACTGGTACAGCAAAATATCCGCCGCCATCAGGCAGGGATAGGTAAACAGCCCGGCGTTCACATTGTCCGCGTGCTGCTTAGACTTATCCTTAAACTGGGTCATACGGGACAACTCGCCAAACTGGGTGTAGCAATTCAGCAGCCAGCCCAGCTGGGAATGGGTGGGCACATGGGACTGGATAAACACAATACCCTTGTCCGGATCCAAACCCAAAGCCAACAGCATAGCGTACAGCTCCGTGGTCTGCCGCCGCAGCTTTTGCGTCCTGGCGCACGGTAATGGAATGCAGATCTGCTACGCCGTAAATGGTGTCATATTCTTCTTGAAAGGCGCTCCAGCCCTTCATCGCCCCCCAGGTAATTGCCCAAGGTGGGAATTGAGGTGGGCTGAATCAGCGACAAGCTGCGCTTTTTCCGTTCTACTTTTACTTCTTCAGACATAATTCTTTGCTCCTTTATTTGCTGCGCAGATCGGCAGCCACTTCACCCAATCGGTGCACACCGGCCACAATGGCCTCGTCAGACGGGGTGGAGAAATTCAGCCGAATATGGTGGCTGACTGCCTTGTCGTCCATCATAAAGGCGTTGCCGGGCACCACAGCCACCTGTTTGGCAATGGCACGCTTACAAAAGTCCAACATATCCACATCGCCGGGCAGCTTGCACCAAATGAACAGACCGCCCTGGGGCCGCACATACTCTACAAAATCGCCCAGATCACTGTCAATGCAGTTGCACATCAGCTCCAGCTTTTTGCGATAAATGCCGCGGATCTTCTCAATATGGGCGTCCACATCATACTGCCGGAACCACTGGTACACGATCATCTGATTGAGCATAGCGGTATGCACATCCTACGCCTGCTTGCCCACGGTCATTTTGGCCAGCACCGGCTTGGGACCCACGCAGTAGGCTACCCGCAGACCCGGGGACAAGATCTTGGAGAAGGAACCGGCATAGATCACAATGCCGTCCGTATCCATACTCTTAATGGTGGGCAGCGGCTCACCGGCCACCCGCAGGTCCCCGTAAGGGTTATCCTCCAGGATCAGCACACCATACTGCTTGGCAAGGGCGTACACCTGCTGCCGTTTCTCCAGGCTCATGGTGGCGCCGGAGGGGTTTTGGAAATTGGGAATGGTGTAGATAAATCGGGCGCCCGGGTTCTCCTGCAACACCCGCTCCAAAGCGGCGGTGTCCATACCGTCTGCCTCCATAGGCACACCGGCCAGCTTGCAGCCGTAGGAGCGGAAGCAGTTCAGCGAGCCGATAAAGGACGGTTCCTCGCAGATCACCGTATCGCCCTCGTTGCACAGCACTTTGGTAACCAGGTCCATAATTTGGGTCGCGCCACTGACAATCAGCAGATCGTCCACGTCGGTACCGATCTTTTCTCGCCGGGCAAGCCAGTCCCGCACTGTGTCCCGCAGGGGCTGATACCCTCGGACACGCCGTACTGCAAGGCGTCAATTGGCGTTTTTTGCAGAATATCGGCGGTAATGGCCCGTACCTCGTCCACCGGAAACGCATCCGGCGCCGGGTTGCCCGCTGCCAGCGGAATAATGGCCGGGTCGGCGGTAGCCTTTAAGATCTCTCGAATGGCGCTGGGCTGCAGTGCGGAGATCTTGTTTGAAAATGTGTATTCCATTAAGAATCGCTGTCCTTCTTTTTGCAGCAAAGTCAGCACAAAGTTGGCTAAGATGGCTGCGTTATTATTCTTGGTATTCTCCACATATTTGGACTGAAACGCATAAAGCGCGTCATAGTCATAAGCCGCCGCGCGCAGGCTGTCTGCCAGCGCATCCGCGTCCGTAAAGGTGGCAGCAGGCATCTCCTGCCGCAAGTCCACATTCAGCCCCCGATCCCGCATATACAGATCATAATCCGGCACAAAAAGCAATACAGGGGTTTCATTAAGAGGGACGCCTCAAAGGCGCAGGCGGAATAGTCCGTCACGATGGCGTCTGCCAACTGCATCAATTCATAAGTAGAGTAGTTGCCGTGGATACTGAATTCCGGATCCGGCTTTACCTTGCTCAATGGGTGGGTACGCACCACCAACCGGTAGGTCTCCTGCTCCGCAAAGGCCAATTTCAGCTCCTGGGCCACATAGGCCTCACGATCTCGGAAAGTGGGCAGATACAGCACCAGCCGCCGGTCACTGAGACCCGGGTTCTCTGCATAAAAGCGCTGCGCCAGCCCCTCTTTGGGAGTCACAATATCGTCCACCCGAGGCAGGGAGCAAATTTTGATCTTCTCTGCCGGGCAGCCAAAGGCTTCCATATAAAACCGCGCGGTGGCTGCCGAGGGGCACAACACATAGTCGTAACCTCGGTGCATATGCATGGCGTGGCTCAAGCGGGCGTCCCGCCCCTCCTTTTGGTCTTACTAGGGATTGCAAGCCGAATTTCTTAACGGCCCCAGTGCGTGCCACATCTGCACCACCTGCACGCCGTCTTTATGCCGCAGGCAGGACACAGCGATGGAGTAAGTGTCTACGATCACCACTTTGGAGGAAGCCAGGGCTTTCATATCCCCCACCAAATGGCCGAAATAGCGAAGCTTGCCGGCAAAGCCGTCCTCCATCATTTGCAGCCGAAACACCTGGCGGGTGCCGGGAGCTTTCTCCTCTATGGCCTGTTCCAGCAGCTGCATATCCAGACTCTTCTCGTTGCTTTGGCGAGAGAGATAGACCACCTGATCCTGCACCTTACAAAACGCCTTTAAGGGCAGATAAATCAGCTGCAGCAGCGCCTGAAACAGATAAACAAACAGAATTTTCATAAAATTTTACGCATAGAGCGGGTATTTTTTGCAGATTTCTGCCACGCCCGCTGCAATGTTCTCTTTTTGATTGTCAAAGTCCGTGATGGCCAGGTAAATATACTCGGCGATCTTGTCCATATCCTCCGTATTCAGTCCACGAGTGGTGGCTGCCGGGGTACCGATCCGCACACCGGAGGTGATAAAGGGAGACAGGGGCTCGTTGGGCACGGTGTTCTTGTTCAGGGTGATATGCACCTCATCCAGCCGGTGCTCCAGCTCCTTGCCGGTCACATCGGTGCCAATCAGGCTCAGCAGACACAGGTGGTTGTCCGTGCCGCCGGACACCAGGTTCAGCCCACGGTCGGTAAGTCCCTTCGCCAGTGCTTTGGCGTTGTCGATCACCCGCTGCTGGTAGGCTTTGAATTCCGGCTTCAGCGCCTCGCCAAAGCACACGGCCTTGGCGGCAATAATGTGCATCAGCGGGCCGCCCTGGGTACCGGGGAACACGGCGGAATTCAGCTTTTTGATCAAATAGGGATTGTTGCACAGGATCAGGCCGCCCCGTGGCCCGCGCAGCGTCTTATGGGTAGTGGTCGTCACCACATCGGCGCAAGGCACCGGGCTTTGGTGCAGACCCGCTGCCACCAAGCCGGCAATGTGGGCCATATCCACCATGAACATAGCGCCGTTGGCATGGGCAATATCCGCCATAGTCTGGAAGTCAATCTCCCGAGGATAGGCAGAGGCACCGCCACAATCAACTTGGGCTTCACTTTATTCACCTGCTTGGCAAATGCCGCATAGTCAATAAAGCCCTCGTCATTGACGCCGTAGGGCACAAAGTTAAAGTACTTGCCGCTGATGTTCACGGGAGAGCCGTGTGTCAGGTGGCCGCCGTTGTCCAGCGCCATACCCATCACCGTGTCACCCGGCTTCAGCAAAGCAAAATAGACAGCCGTGTTGGCCTGGAGCACCGGAGTGGGGCTGCACATTGGCATACTTGGCACCAAACAGTTTGCAGGCGCGCTCAATGGCGATCTTCTCCACCACATCCACATACTGGCAGCCGCCGTAGTAGCGCTTGCCGGGCAGACCTTCGGCATATTTGTTGGTGAGCACAGAGCCCATAGCTGCCATCACAGCAGGAGACACCAGGTTCTCCGATGCGATCAGCTCAATATTATCCCGCTGGCGTTGCAGCTCCTGATTCATTGCCGCAGCAACTTCCGGGTCCGCACCTGCCACCTGGGCAATGGAATCATAGTAATCCGAATACATAAAATCGTCCTCCGTTCTTTGTTTTTGCTTAGAACTTATACGCATTATCATACCATATTTTAGCAGCATATACAACAGAAAGTTGCGATTTTGACCGGGAAGTAACCCGCTCGGCGGCTGAATGCGGATTTTGCACTTGATATTGGCGGGGCTTTGTGGTAAAATTGACGGGTATTTTAGACTAAGACTGAAGGAGTGATTGGATGAGCGGACATTCCAAATGGAGCACCATTAAGCGCAAAAAGGGCGCCAACGACGCCGCCAGAGCCAAGGTCTTTACCAAGATCGGGCGCGAACTGGCCGTTGCCGTAAAGCAGGGCGGCCCGGACCCCAGTGTAAACACCAAGTTAAAGGACATTATCGCCAAGGCCAAGCAGAATAATGTGCCCGGCGACAATATTGATCGTATGCTCAAGAAGGCGGCCGGCGAGACGGACACCGCCAACTATGAGGAGATCATTTATGAGGGCTACGGTCCCAGCGGCGTGGCCGTGGTGGTAGAGGCCCTGACCGACAACCGCAACCGCACCGCCGGTGAGGTTCGCCATTACTTTGACAAGGCCGGCGGCAATATGGGCACCCAGGGTTCCGTGACCTTTATGTTCAACCGCCAGGGAGTCATCGTCATTGAGCGCGAGGATGTGGACGAGGACCAGCTGATGGAGGACGCACTGGAGGCAGGCGCTGCCGATTTCTTGACTGATGATACGGATATTTTTGAAATTCGCACCGAGCCCAACGATGTGGGTGCCGTGCGGGACGAGCTGGAGGGCAAGGGCTACAAGATCCTTTCCTCTGAGCCGGCGTATATCCCTACCACCTACACCCGCCTGGAAAGCCAGGACGATATGATGAAGATGGCCCGGATGATCGAGATGTTCGAAGACAACGACGATGTGCAAAACATTTGGCACAACTGGGAGAACGAGGACGAATACGAGGGCTAACACCGAATAGCAAATATAAAAAAGAGTTCCCTTTGATTGGAGAACTCTTTTTTGTATGTTGAGGGCTATTGGACAGGACAATCCCGCCCACCGTTTACACAAGGGAGGCAAAATTGTAAAACTTGGCTCCCCTTTTATGCAATAAAGGGGAGCTGTCAGCGCAGCTGACTGCGGAGATCAAAAACGAAACAACCTTTTCTCACATTACCGGGGTATGCTGGAGGATAAAGCGCTCCAGCGCCGGGGCGATAAATTTGGCATGACCGGCAGCGTTGGGGTGAATGTTATCTGCCATATAGGCGGTGCGAAACGCTTTGCTGCGCATCTGCATGCCACTCTCCCGGGTCAAATCCAGCACCGGGAAACTGTACAGCGCCGCCACCTGGCGAATGGCGTCTGCATAATCAACTAAGGTTTTGGTCGGTTCTACGGTGCCCTTGAGTACCATCCTCGCAATCGTGGCGGGGCAGCGGGGTGACCAGAATCACCAGCGCATTCGGGTACTTGGCGCAAAGCAAATCGCATGTTAACTTTAACCGGCCGTAAAAGCTCTCCGTGTTGGCGTCGTCTGCCATGGTGCCCAATGGCATAGCCACCGAACGACCGAAATCATTGGTGCCGGCAAAAATGGTAACCAAATCCGCGTCTTCATTCTTGTCTGCATTCACATAAGCCGGCATGCTGTGCTGGCCGACTGCGGTACCTGCAGTCACCGTATAACCCATGCTGTTCATGGCGTGCATGCTGCCGCTGACCAGCTGCAAGCCTAAATCCTTGGCGATCAGCTGAGAGTACAGCTGGGCATCCGGATCGTCCAGCTGAAAGCCGGCGCTGATACTGTCGCCAAAGGCCACCCACTTTTTGCCCTGCCAGTAGGCTTTTGCGCCGGAAAGCGCCTGCACCTGCTGCTCCAAATCTGTAATTTTTTGGGACTGGGCGGTCACCGTTTGCTGCAAAGACTGCAAGCTGTCGTCCTGGGTGGCAACGGTCTGCTGCAAGGTCTCCAGCGCGCTTTGCTGATTGGCCAGCAGCTGCCCTTGGCGAAGCACCGTTTGTTGCAGATCGCCCACGGTCTTGCTCTGTTCCAGCGCCGTCACCCGGCGGATCATACCGTCCACCTTGCTGTTCAGGCTTTGCAGGCTCTTTTGGGCAGCGTACTGCACCGCCGTGGCCTGCACCACCGCCGTGTAGCCGGAATACTGCTTCTTTTTCTTCACAGTTTTATAAGCGCGCACCTTGTAATAATAGGTCTTGCCGCCTTTCAAATTGCTGTGGGTGTACTTGGTCGCAGAAGTGGTTGCCAACAGGGTATATTTGCCGCTTTTGGACCCGGCGGTATACACCTGGTAGCCGCTGACTTTCTTAGCTGCCGTCCATTGCAGGGTAATAGATACATTATCATTGACCTTGGCGCTGAGCTTGGTGGGCTTAGCCACCCCTGCCGCCTGCACAGTCAGCAGCCCGGTAAAGCCACCAGCAGCGCCAGGCACACCGCCACCAGGCGGTAAATGCGTTTGCGTTTTCCTTCCATCTTCATTCCCCTTTCTATAAAATCCTTGCGGCGGGAGCAAGCCCCCGCCCTACGATCGCATGGCCGGGCTTAAAGGGTCTTGCGCATATAGTCCGGTCGGTATTCCACATAACCATGCTTGGGATAAAAATAGCGGGACTCAAAATAGCTGTTTTTCTCGCCCAAGTGCAGCTTCATCACCGTTCTGCCGTGGGCTTTGGCAAAGTCCTCTGCCACCTGCAAAAGCTGGGGCCAAGGCCCGACGCTTCAAATCGGCTTTCACATACAAGCGGTGGATCACCGCCTCGCCGTCAGGCAGCAAATTGCACCCCACTGAGCCGACCACCCGGTCCCGCTCGTCCAGCATGATCCAAAAGCAGTCACCCTTGCTAAAATAAGCCCCGTCCAGATCCAAAAGGTCCCCATTGAGCGTAGGCACCCGGCCTAAAGCGTCCTTGGCTGCCAACACCATAAAGATCAGATCATCACGGTATTTGGGCGTATAAACGATAATTTTCATGCTTACCCTTTCTAAAAAACCCGGCACAAGTGAGGAACTGCGCCGGGTATGTTTACGGTATGGCTACGCCGTATTTTTCTTTATCTATGCACCGGGGCGGCAGGTCCGGCGGGCCGTCCTGATCCCGATTGCCGGAGGTCTGCATCTCCTCGTACTGGCGCATTTTCTCTGCCCTGCGCTTGCTCTTGCGGCGCGCATTGCGAATAAACAGATACAGGTACACCAGCACAAACAGCACAGCGGCATGCCCAGCACGATCCGCACCACAGTCAGGGAAAAGAACGCTTTGACTGCGTTCAAAATCTTTAAGAAAGTGGACAGCTCCACCCGATTGGCAGCCACCAGCTGCACCGTTGCCACCACCTGGTCTGCGTAGACGATCTCCGCCTTGCAGATCTTCTGTCCTTTTTCCACCGGGGCTTGCACGCTCTCCGGCTTATCCACCGCCCGAATAATCACGGCGGATTTATCCAGTCCGGCGGGCACGATGGTGTTTACATCTTTCGCTGCCACCAGCTGCACCGCATCTGCGTCCTTGCCGTTCTCTACCGGCACCTCGTCGATCACATCGCTCTCGCTGACCAGGGTGGTATATTTCAGCGAGTCAAAGGCCCAGTCAAACAGGGACGCAGCGTCAATAAACGAGCATTTCTCCACATAGCCGTCGCTGTTATAATCGATCACCGGCGCGCCCAGCACCACAGCCAAATAGTTGTAGCCGTCCTTGGATGCCTTAGTGATTACGCAGTAGCCCGCCTCCTCGGTGGAGCCGGTCTTAATACCGCTGGCGTACTCGTAATAGTAAGACACATAGCCGCTTTGCAGCATTAAGTTGGTGTGGGTAAAGGTGGTATTCTTGTACTTGTACTGCACGGTGGTGCTGATTCTCTCAAAGGTGTCATTTTGCAGCGCCTTTAAGGTGATCTTGGCCAGATCGGCAGCGGTGGAATAGTGGTTGGGGTCGTGGAGGCCGTCCGGGTTCACAAAATGGGTGTTCTTGCACCCTAGGGACTGAACCCAGCTATTCATCTCTGCCACAAAGGCGTCCGTAGAACCGGAAACAAACTCCGCCAGCACCTGGCAGGCGTCACAGGCAGAATGGACCATAGTAAGATATAGCAGCTGTTCAATGGTCAGGCTCTCCCCCACTTTCAGCCCGGCCGTCTGCGCTCCGGTGCCCAGCACAGCGTCGTAGGCACTTTGGCTCACCTTGGTCTTTTTGGCTCAGGTCCTTCACTTTATTCAGCACCACCATGGTGGTGACGATCTTGGTCAGAGAAGCCGGGTACATCCGCTTGTCCTGATTTTTCTCCGCCACCACAGGGAAGGACGGATCATCCAGGCTAAGGAGCATGTAGGCCTGGGAATACAGCTTGCGGTCCGGCTTATATACTGCGGCAGAGGCAGAAAAGCCCGGCACGCAGAACACGGCGGACAGCAGCAAAACGAAAGATAAAAAGAAAGAGACAGTTTTTTCATGGAACTTGACACCTGAACCAATTAAAGATATTATAATACTTAGTCTATCATCTTTGGGCCCAATTGAAAAGCCCAAATGCGTAAAAACTTTTGAATTTTTCGGAGCGAATTATGATTTACATTACCGGCGACACCCACGGGGATCTGTCCCACTTCAAAGACCCTAAACTCAAGCGCCTGGGGAGAAAGATATTGTCATCGTCTGCGGCGACTTTGGCTTTCTTTGGAACCCCAACGACCCCAAGGAAAAGCGCAACCTGGAGTGGCTGAAAAGCGCAAGTACACCATCTGCTTTTTAGACGGCGCGCATGAGAATTTTGATATGCTGGACAGCTATACCCCTACCGCTGGAAAGGCGGCAACACCCACAAGATCGCCGACAACATTTACCACCTAATGCGGGGCGAGATGTTTATGTTTGAGAACAAGACCTTCTTTGTGATGGGCGGCGGCGAAAGCGAGGACAAAGATATGCGAGAGGACGGGGTCAGCTGGTGGAAAGCGGAGCTGCCCACCGCCGAGGACCTGAAAACGGCCAAGACAACCTGCGAGAGTATAAGTACGCCGTCAACTATGTGCTCACCTACGAGGCTCCGGCCATTGCCAAGGACTTCTTAAAGCTGCACACCAACAAAGGCGTGCACATTACCCCGCTGAACACCTACTTGCAAGAGCTGATGAAGCAGGTGGAGTATATGCACTGGTACTTTGGCAGCCTGCACACCGACCTGGAGGTCAGCAAAAAAATGACCGCCGTGTTTAACGAATTCATCGAGATTTAGTGCAGCTTAGCAGATAGAACGACAAAGCACCCACATTCTTTACGAATGCGGGTGCTTGTTTATTTTATGAAAATGCGATTAAACCGGTAGGAGCGGATCGTATCTGCCCGCTTTTATCCCCTCAGTCGCATAAATGCGACAGCACCGGTTAGGTGGTGGCAACGCCGCAAGGCGTTGACGAAGGGATTGGCGGGCGGCAATGACAAGAATGTATTACTTCTTGGTGGTCACGCTCTTGGCCTTACTCCACCCGGAGTAGAGTTTTACGCTCTTGCCACCGATTTTTACGGTTTTATAGGTGCGCACGCGCACATAATACTTCTTCTTCGCAGACAGCTTGTTCACACTCTTAGAAGTGGTCTTATTCTTGCTGATCGTCACCGTCTTGGCGCTCTTAAACTTGCTGCTGGTACTATACTGCACCTGATAGCCGGTGATTTGGGTCGCCTGCTTTTTCCAGGTCACCTTAAAGCCTTTCTTGGCAGCGGTAACCTTAGACACACTTGTACCTTTCGGGTTAATATTGTAGGTCATGGACTTACTGCCGCTGTAATTGCCCTTGAGGGTCACTTTCACGGTGTATTTGCCCACATTCTTCATGCCCTTGGGATAGCTGACGGTATAATCCGTGCCGTTCTTCAGGGCCTTGCCCTTGCTGTCTTTCACGGTCACAGACGGTTTTTGCACTTTGCCGTTGTAGGTGCAAGCAGTTTTGCTCAGCTTGATATTGCTGGCTTTATAGTATGTTTGCAAGGTCTTGGTGTATGTGGCCTTGCAGCCGGTACGGGTACAAGCATAAGTTGCCGTCCGTTTGCCGTCCTTAGAAGTCGTGGCCTTGGTCAAGGCACGGCTTTTTCTTTGTAATTATGACCCAGCGCCGGGACAATATCCCGGTGCACCTCATCTGCGCAAATGGTGCAGAAGTAGGGCGTGTAGCCCGCAGTGGTGCAGGTGGGCAGTACTGAATCCCCGCCTCGTAATTATGCTCGTGACTGCGGATTTCAAATTTTGCCTCGGCGCGATAGCCCTGGTAGTACACCGCCATGGTGTTCATGCCCTCGGCGCCGCAGCCGGACATATCCACGATCACATCGACGCCGTTAATGCTCAGCACACCGCCGGCATCTTTATAACACCATTCCAAGGGCTGGGTGGCGTTCTTAAATCCCACCAGCAGTTTCAATTCATTGAGCACCGCTTGGGGTTGTAGCCGTTAAACACTGTCTTGCCCTGCAAGTAAGCACGCAGCCCCAGCTCCTCCGTCAGCGCACCGCTTGCACCACTGATAAATGTAATATCTACATCGGAAGCCTCACTGGTAGGCAACCAGCCCCAAACATGGTAGGTATATGTTTTGCCCTTTTCCAAGGTGGCGGTTATATAAGGTCTGCTATAATCCTTAGCGTTGGGACGGTATGGATACTCCCCTTCCTGCACCTTTCCGCCCGGGAAAGTCAAACTTGCGTGCGCATTGCGTCCGCTTTCGCCGTTCGGATTGTGTACAAAAAGCTCAGAGTATACTCCGCCGTGTACTGAGGGGTAAAGGTCAGCGTGGCCTTTTCGCCTTTTGCATAGGAAACTACATTTTTTGGGTCTCAGCAGAACGAAACAAGGCACGGCTTAAATCATAAGATGTTGACGCTGCCCACGCCGTCACCGGCAGGGTGCACACCAGCAGCAGAAACGCCAGCAGAAAACTGCCCAGGCGTATAGTTTTTTTCATAATCGCACTCCTTTGCTGCCCTTATTGTAGCACAGGTCAGACGGATTGTAAATAGGAAAGGTCTGTCAATAGGTATAGCGCAGCACGGCGGAATACACTGTGTGCAGGACGCCGTCTGCGTCTGCATAAGTCAGGTACGCCCGCGCGGCGGCAGTGCCCACATGGGCGGAAATGCCGTAGTACAGCACAAACTGGCCTTCCGGCTCCGTAGAGCGGTTTTGCGCGCAGCGCACCATGCCGGCGTCCGTACCGGTGCCCGGCTTACCGGCCATCTCCAGCACCAGGTCATCGTCTGCCAAATTTTTGCCATAAAGGAAGCCGGAGGTCACCAGCCGGTTCCCCTCCCCGGCCATGGACCGGGTGGCAGCAAACATCACCCGCCCGGTGTCCGACTGCAACTGGGCGGAGAGCAGTGACACAGAGGGCACCGGAGTCAGATCATCGGTGCGCTTCTCCAGCGCCAAATCGGCAACGGCGTAGAAGCTGTACCGGCTGCCATAACCCAGCACCCGCCCATCGGCTGAAAAAGCCCTTGGCATCTGCCGCAGACACAGTAACCCGCGCCCCATAGGCAACAGTCAGACGGTTCCGGCAGTTTGGCTGCCGCACTGCAAGATGCAGCCGGGGGCGGTGATGGTCAGCTGCTTGGCTCCACCGGCGCGGTACAGTGCCTGCACGGTTAGGGAGCCGGTGGCGCTGTGGATCTGCGTCGGCGTGTAGGACCAGCCGACAAAAGTATAGCCGGTGTAGGTAGGCGGCGTGGGGATCTTTACCTCCGCGGCACTGTCCACCTGTTGATAAGACAGCACATTGGAAAACGGGTCAATAAACAAAAAGGTCAGCCGGTCGCTGTTATCCAAAAACAGCGGCGTGTAAGTGGCGCTGGCCACCGGGGTAAAGGTATAGCTGGCATCGCCGGACAGAATCTTATTTCCCTGCTGCCAACCGGCAAAACGGCAGCCGCTATTGGGCAGAGCCAGCAGCGTGCAGTCCTTGCCCCGATCTACATAAATCCGGCCGCCGGCGGTCACGTCCGTATCGTTAAACAGCAGCGCGCCCATATCCGCGCCGGGGGTAGCAATGCAAAAGCCGTCATAGTCTACAAAATTCGCCCGGGTGGTCGCGCTGCACCGGCTGCACCCCAGTAGGTCATAACCGCGGGCAGTGGGCGTAGCCGCCACCCGTTCCAGCAGCACAGAATAGTCGTGGGCCAAATTGAAATCCGCCGTGGCGGTGTAGCCCATATAGTGCACCTGCACCGTGTTCTTGCCGCATGCACCGCAAGCGGACAGATCCACGATCACATCGGCGCCGCCCACCAACAGGCTGCCCATGGCATCCTTATACTTCCATTCCAAGTGGGCGCCGGTGCGATCCACAATCAGCAGCTTCATTGCATTCAGCACCGCCTGCTGGCTGTAAGCGGTAAATTCCGTTTGGTCCAGATACAGCCGCAGCCCCACCTCCTGGGAAAGCGGCGCTTTTCGCCGCTGGTAAAGTCCACATCTACCGTTGCGCCGGTGCTGGTTGCCGTCCAGCCCCAAACCGAGTAGGTATAGGTTTTGCCCTGCTCCAAGGTAGCGGTCAGGTACGGATGGCTGTAATCCTTAACGGTAGAGCCGGTACGGTTAGGGTATTCAAAGTCCGTGACCGTGCCGTCCGGGTTCGTCAGGCTGGCACGGATATTCCGCCCGCCTGTCACATGACCGTACAGCTTTAAGGTGTATTTCGCTGTGTACTGGGGCGTAAAGGTCAGGTTTGCCGTCTCACCGGTGCCAAAGGAAAAGGCGTTAGTCCGGGCACGGAACAGGTAATTTTGGTTCAGATCTACCGAGGTGGTGGCACCGTAAGTGACCCCCGGCAGGGCACAGCAGGCCAGTACCAACGCCAGCACCAGGCACGCCAGGCGCTTTGTCATCTTTTCATACCGCCGCCTCCAATTCGTTTCGTCTGCTTTCATTGTACCATAAGTGCCACCCCATTGCCATAAAAAAACAAAAAAGCCGACGGTCTCCCCGTCGGTTCGTACAATGCAGCCCGGCGCAACATCCGGCCGCACCGGTAAAGCAAAAAAATCGAGCCGAGGGATTGCTCCCTCGGCTCTTTTCGCTCGAGCAATTATTTTACTAATTGCAATTAGTCGTCTTCGCCACCAACAATTTCAGGACCGCTTGCGGTCATCACATTGATCTGCTGAAATTCCTTGACGTCGACAACAGGCTTAGAATAAGCTTCTTTCATGAAGACATTCCTCCTATTCCTAAATTGCCTTATATCGCTGCCGGCAGTTGCCCGCCGGCAGGAGCGATAAATAGGGGTCTACGTGATTAAGCGTAAGTGTGGTTCATCACATCAGAGTACACGGTCCGCACTTTGCCATTCTGATCTCTGTAGGTCAAGAATGCCTTAGCGGAGGCAGTGCCGGTCTGAGCGGAGATACCATAGCTCAGGATGAACTGAGTGCTGCCCTCGGTGCTGTTGGCATAAGCAGCCTTCACAACGCCGGAGTTATCAGCGGAACCCTTCTTGCCAACGTTGGCCAGAGTCAGGTCAGCATCGGTCAGGTTCTTACCATACACGAAACCGGACTTCAGGTAAGTGCAGCCATCCACCATAGCGCGGGTAGCAACGAACTCAACCTTGTAAGAACCGGCAACCTGGTTGGCAGAAACAGCAGCCACAACGGGAGCCTGGGTGGTAGCGGAAGCAGCCTTCACAGTTACATCAGAAGCAACATAGAAGGTGTAGCTGTCGCCGTAAGCAACGATCTTGCCGTCGATAGCCCAAGCGGTAGCGCCGGCCTTAGACACGGTTACCTGGGTGCCGTAAGGAACGTCAGCCAGAGTACCCTGTGCGGAGTTGCTGCCGTAAGCAACGGTAGCATCAGCGTCAGTGGTTACAGTGTAGGTAGCGGCAGCGTCCTTCTCATACTGTGCATAAACAGTCATGGAGGAGGTAGCGGCCTTAATGGTAGCCTCATCTGCGGACCAACCGGTGAAGGTGTAGCCGGTGTAGGTGGGCCTGCGGGATCTTCACATCTGCGCCGGAAGCAACAGGCTGAGAAGAGATCACGTTGTTGAACATATCAACAAAGGTGAACTGAACGGGCTTAGCGGACTCAGCGAACACGGGCGTGTAGGTGATGTCAGCGATAGCCACGGTGGTGTAGGTAGCATCGGTGGAAACGATCTTGTTACCGGTCTGCCAGCCTACGAAGGTGCAGTTCTCATTGGGAGTAGCAACCAGGGTGTAAGTGCCGTTCTCAGCGAACTTCTTAGAACCACCGGCGGTCACATCCTGACCAGCCAGGGTTACAGAGCCGTTCTCCACAGCATTTACGGTTACGGTCACACCAGCCAGAGCCGGAGCGGTCTCCTTGGTGTAGGAGTAGCCACAGTCCTTACAGGTGTAAGTGGTGATCTCGGCCTGATCCAGAGTCGCCTCCTGGGTCACCTTAGCGGTGAAGTCGCAGGCCTTGGTCTCCTTGTGAGAAGCGTCATTGGCGCAAACGCGGGTATGGGTAGCATCAGCCTCTGCAGTTGCAGCGTCATGGCTCCACTGGCCCCAAGCGTGGTCGGTAGCCGGAATAGCTACAGTGTAGGTGCCGCCGCAGTCGGAGCAGGTGAAGGTCTTCACGCCGGGCTCGGTGCAGGTAGCAGCCTTGGTCTCCACACCATTATCGAAGGTGCACTTGTCATTCTTAGTAGGCTGGCTGCAGGTACCCTCGCCAGTGCAGGTTGCCGTGTGGGTGTAATCCTTACCCTCAACGAAGGCCTCACCGCTGGTGTAATCAGCAACGGGGGTGCCATAGTTATGGGTATGACCCAGAGCGGGCTTGGTCTCCTCCGTGTAGGAGTAGCCACAGTCCTTACAGGTGTAAGTGGTGATCTCAGGCTGATCAGCAGTCTGCTGCTGAGTTACCTTAGAAATAAAGTTACAAGCTTCGCTCTCGGTATGAGACGCATCGTTCAGGCAGATGTGGGTGTGCTTGGAATCAGCCTTAGCGGTAGCATCGTCATGCTTCCACTCGCCCCAGTTGTGTTTCGTAGCCGGGATAACCACATTCTCAACGCTGATCACATAGCCGCACACGGAGCAGCTGGTGGTCACGGTCTTAGAACCGTCCTTATCGCAGGTGGCATCCACAAAGTTGCTTTCCAGCTTCGTCTCGGTATGAGGCGTGGTGGTCAGCTTAGCAGTGAAGGTGGTGTCTGCGGAGATGGTCGCCGTGGTGGGATCGGTATCCCAAGCATAGCTGTAGTGGCCGGCAGCATCGGGGGAGCCTTAGTGGGCAGAGCCGGTACAGAAGCGGGGCTCTTGCCCTCTTCCACTTTCTCGGTCCCAGAGAAGCGCCGTCCTCGGTCACATAGTTAACGGTGTAAGACTTGGTCTCCGGAGCGCTGTTGCCAGCGATCTTCAGAGTACCGGCTGCATCAGCAGTACCGTTCTTATCAGTCTTACCGGTAAAGAGAACATACGACCCGTGTCGTTGGAACCCATGTAATAGGTGGACAAGCCGGGATCCTGGTTAAAGGTCAACAGATCATCAGAAATAACTGTGCCTGCCGCAACCTGGAAACCGAAAGTACCCAGATACAGGCCATCCAGAACAACGCCCAGATCATCAGCGCCACCCAGAGGACCGCTCTGCTCAAAGGTGTAGGTGTCGCCGGTGTAAACAACACTGCCCTTGGTGGACAGTTTCTTATGAGCAATACTCAGGTAATAAGAAGTATCACGATGCTTACTAGCAGCGTCGATCAGATAAGGGCTACCATCGGCATCGCTGACTTCAGACTCAGTCGGAAGCACGCGACCATCACCGGCAGTAAAGCCCTTAGCTGTTCTCTTACCCATGCTCAGTGCTTTGTCCCAGCTAAATTTCAACTGGCAGTTACCAAACTGGCCACCGTAGTTCTTCAGGATGAAGGTAGCGGTTACATAATATTTACCGCTCTTGATTGCAGCAGCCGGAAAATCGGTGCTGTTGGCAGTCTTGCCTTCCAAAGAAACTTTGGACAGGTCAGCCACAGTATCATTGTCAGCAGAAGTCTGCCATTCCTCATCACCGTTGGTGATGAAGTTCTTGTTCAAACCAGTGTAAGCAGTCCAAACAATATCGATCTCGGGAGCAACATCAGATGCAGAAAGATAATCCGCTGCATTTACGACATCGCCAGGATTGTAGTCTGCTGCCATGGCAGAAATGGGAAGCCATGGAGACTACCATCAAACCTGCCAGTACACCGGAAAGAAGCTTCTTTGCGCTTTTACGCATAAAACTTTTCCTCCCAAATTAATCTTTATTCGTAACTGAATAATGAAAGATCACAACCACTAAATGCACTATAAAGGGCATAGTCAGAGGCATTCACATAGCCATCGTGATTGAAATCACAAAACTTATTGTAATCCGCTTCATCTGATTGGCTACCGGACGATGCGTAATACACCGCATAATCCGCACTGTTGATGTATGTGTCCTTATCAAAGTTACATACAATCATGCCCAAATTGCCTAAGTCCAAATCGCCGTCTGCCACCGTAAAGGTAACCGTGCGATCATAACCATAGGCATAGCGCAATGTATCGGTGTACTCCCCTGCCGGGAGTGACGGAATGGTAAAGCAACCGTCATTATTGGTGGTTGCCACCACTTCATCTGCAATCACTACATCGCAGTTGCGAACTGTAAAAGTATCTCCCGCCAAATCCCCATTGGTATTGGCCAGCGCCAGCACCTTGCCTGTAACGGCATGGCCGGTGGCCGGGGACAGATCCGCTGTCATTGGATACAGCGTTGCGGTATAGCCGTCAAAGGCGGTGACCAGCGCATAGCAGTCCTGGTCAGCTGTGCCATAATCGGCATAATCCGCATAATCTGCCTCAATGAAGGTTTGGTTCGGGTCCGTATCCAAGGTCACAATCTTTGCAAAGTCCACAGGCGCTTCCGTAGTCACGGTGACCTGCAACTTCAAAAGCAGTTGACCCGCCGCATCAATGGCAGTGGTGGTGGCGGTCTGGTCCACCCTGGTGATAAAGCCAAAGTTGATGGTCCCATTCTGCACCAGCACACCGGCGGCGCCAAGGCCCCGCAGCTGATCCGGCAAACTGTCCGACAGCAGATCGCTGTGCCCGTTGACGGTCAGCACAGCCGCGTCATAAGACATGGTGTACTGCATCACGGCAAAGGACTGCATACCGGAAAGCGTAAAGGATACGGTATAATCCCCGGCAGACAGTGCATTGCCGTCTACCGCCCGGCCCTCGCTGTCCGTAAAGGTACAGGAGAGGTGGGGCTGCTCGGTGCCCAAGGTACCCTGGGCGGCCAGCGGGGTTATAGAGGTTAAGGTCAAAATCAATACAAACGATAAGAAAGCAGCAAGTGTTCTCTTGAGTTTGTTTAATTTCATAATCAAAATCAGTGTGACCCAAGCGGTGCCGAAGCACCGCCCGGGTACTTTAAGTTAGGATTTAGCCATAGATTGCGTTGCTCAACTCAGCGCCGGAGAATGCAAGGTAAATTGCATAGTCGGATGCGTTGACATAACCATCGTGGTTATAGTCGCATGCTGCGTTGTAGGTATCATCGCCCTGAGATGCGCCGGAGGATGCAAGATATGTTGCATAGTCAGCAGCATTGACATAGTCGTCCTTGCTATAGTTGCAGACAAGCATACCCAGGTTGCCCAGATCCACATTACCGTCCTTCACCGTAATGGTGACGTTGCGATCGTAACCATAAGCATAGCTCAGGGTAGCGGTGTAAGAGCCGTTAGCTAGAGCCGGGATGGTAAAGGCACCATCCTGACCGGTGGTAGCCACAGTCTCGCCGTTAATGATCACATCACAGCCTCTTACAGTGAACTCATCAGTAGCAAGTTCGCCCTTATCATTCGCCAAAGCAAGCACCTTACCGGTTACAGCAAAGCCCTCAGAAGGAGGAGCAGTTGTGCCCTCTTCAAGAGAGTTCTCTGCATCTACCAGGTTCTTGTAAGCGGTGAAGCAAGCAGACAGGTTAGCGGTGTAGTTGTCCTTATCAGCCGGAACATAGGTGGCAGCGTCCTTATGGGCGTAGTCGCCGTTACCGGTGGTCGCAACATCTACAGCAGCAGCCAGTGCGTTCACATAGTTGGTCCAGGACTCGTCGGTGTAAACCTTCTCGCCCTTGTTAACCAGCTTGCCGCCCTCAACAGCACCGTACTTCGCGGAAGTCGCGGTGGTGGCGATTGCAGCATTCTTGATGGCATTGCCGTCTGCATCGACCTTACCGGAATCTGTCCAGGTGGTGGTCATTGCGCTGTAAGCGCTGCCGCTGGCGTGAGAAACCTCAGCCTCCACCTTGTCGCCGATATAGCCGCGCTCGGTCACAGTGCCCATGTACAGGCTAAACATACGAACAGCCTCTTCAATCAGCAGAGAAGAAGTGCTGGTGGAGAATGCATAGGTATAATCCGCAGCGTCATTACCATTGGTGTTTGCCAGGTCAGCAATGGTCTGGTCGATCTGGTTCCAAGCGCAGGTGGCAAGCACCGTCTTGGACTCGTCACTCTTCAGGTAAATATCTGCAGCGTACATCTTTTCAGCATCCTTCGCCACGGATACCATCTTCTGGTACTCGGGCAGATCGAAGTTGGCGTCCGTCATACCGTCACGAATGGAAGAAACATCCGTGAAGATCTGACCGGCAACGGTAACGCTCAGCATCTGCGCACACTGATCCACAGCATAGCGCATCTTGTCTCTTGCCTGCATGGCAAGTGCACGGGTTTCCTCACCATTGTTGACAATGGACTTCTCGGTCACCATGTGCTTCACAGTGAAGTCCTTGCTCACGGCAACGCCATTGGCATTGTAGTAAACGAACTTCGCCTGATTGAAGGTCTTCCTTTTCAGCACCGTTGATCGCATAGGGAGCATCCTTATAAGTGGTGGTATCCCATGCGGTGGCATAAGCCGGGGTGTTCAGGAAGTACCAGGAAGAACCGCTCTTCACAACAACCTGGCCGGTCTTATCCATACCCACGGTGTAAGCCTGACCACCAACATTGGTGGAAGTCTGAACCGTTACATCAGCATCGGTCAGAGCCTCCGTGGTGTAATAAGGCTGGCTCATAGCGCTGTCAGCATAGTAATAATTGCCGTCAGTCGTTGCATAAGCAGCCAGAGCTGCAGGCAGCTGATCCAAGGAAGTTACGGGCTTGGTTGCAGGCTCGCCGATCACGGTCTTTACCTCAGAGGTAACAGGCGTCTTCGTGAACGCACTGGACAGCGTGCCGGCAGTGGACAGATTCAGCGGAGACTGGCGGGCCTCAAAGCCGGCAGCCAAAGCAGCGGTTGCTGCATCATAGGTTGCGGAAGAGCCGCTGGCCTTATCGTAATCCTTAAAGTCAGAAGGTCTGTAGTTCTTAATGTAGCTATTCAAAGAATCGTAAGCACTATTGAACTGGCTACGGTTACCATCGTCAGCAACAGTTACTTTCAAGCTACCGGTTGCCGGGTTCTTGTCGCAGAAGAAGCTCAACTTCACTTCTTTCTTGGACACCTGAGAAATATCCGTAGAACCATCATACTTGAACAGATCCAGGGAAGAGGAGCTGTCCTTAGACAGAGTCACGGAACCGGTCTGGATGTACAGACCGTCAATGCCGGTTGCGCCGGAAACCTTGCCCAGCAAGTTGCTGTATGCGAAGTCGCCGGAGCCGCTCTTCAGATAAACAGCGGTGTAATAACCGTTGCTATCCTTAACAGCTGCAGCCAACGCTTTGCCGCCGTTCAGCTCGCTCAGCGTGTAAGCGTGGTTCACACGAGATACGCCGTTGGAGGGAACCTGGCTTGCGGCAACGCCCTTGACCCAAGTCTGACCGCCATCGGTGGTGTAGTCTACCTTTTCGTAGTTCAGCACATCACCGGTGAACTTATCAAACGCAGCCATCATGTTGGAATTGTTCACAGTTACGGTCTTGTTGCTAAAGGAATCCTTAACAGAACCGGTGCTGTAAGCAAAAACGCCGTCCAAAGTCTTGTCGGGAGAACCGGCAAGGGTACGGTCATAGCCAAGACGAATCTTGTAGTTCTTCACTGCATCCAGGTTAGAGCTTGCCAGAACAATATCGGTAGGATAGCTTACACGGAACGGCTTCTGGTTCAGGTAAGCGTTACCAAAGTAACCGGTGTTGTTCACGGTAGCCTGACCATCGGCGGTCTTACCGGAAGAACCATTGGAGAATCTGCTGTCCTGAGAACCGCCCGGATACACAGAATCGGACCAGTTCTTCCGCGGAGTCACAAACTGATAAGTCTTGCAGGTCAGGCCGGTGTAGAGGGCCTGGTTGGTGTTGGTGTCGATAATGTTGTAAGTAACGGTGTAAGTTACTACAGTATCTTTATCAAAACCGCCGTTGGTAACAGTGAAGGAAGCGGACTTCTCAGGAACAACTGTCTTGCTGGAGAAGTCTACGGTGCAAGCACTGTTATCGGAAACCACATTCGTGATCTCAATGTTGTAACGGCCACGAGCAACGAAGTTACCCTTGGCGTTCTTTACCGCACGGTTCAGACCGTAGCAGTTATTGGTAACCGTCAGCGTTGTGGTGGTGGTGTTACCGCCATAGCTGAGGGTCAAGTTGCTGTCTGCCACACGAGCGGAAGCCAGCTTCATGTTATGATCCGCCAAGGTGGTGATCAGACCGCCGATCAAATTGTTCACCGCCTGTACGGTGTACATAGCGCCGGGCAGGATCGTATCGGTCTTGCCGCTGTCGCCGCCTACACCGCCGCTGGCTTCATACACATTGTATACCAGGGTACTGCCAGTACGCCGTAACTGCTGTTGTTGGAAGTACCGGCAAAGGTATCCTTCTGCAGCAGATCGTCGAAGGGATGATTGTTGGTCGCAGCAGCGGGAACCACATTACGGGCTGTGCCGTAGCGGCCGCCGAATACAACGTTCACCAGATCAGCCAATACATTGTAAACGGTGCGGATAATGCCTTCGCTCTTGATAGGCGGTGCGGAAACCATGGTCAGCAGACGGGTTACAAACCCGGTTGCGCCATACTGGCCGTTCGCATCTGCCACACCAATATTCAGCATACCCCGGATCACATCGGTGTAGATCAGCTCTTCGGAATTCAAAGCGCCTTTCTTTGCAGAATCGCCATACTGCAGCACGCCTGCAACAGGCAACAGCTTGTTGGCGATCACATTGATGTTCTCCCACAGGGATTTGGACAGCTTCACCAGGCAATTGCCGTTGGTGTCGCAAACGCCCAGAAGATTGGCAAGGCCCTTGCCATGCTCGCCGTCCTTGAAGGTGTCGGTGCCGGCATAGTAAACAACAACGGAATTCAGCAGATCAAACAGAGAAACGCCGTCATTCAGAGTAGCGGTCTCCGGATTCCACAGGTTGCCGTCCTTGTCGTGCATGATAATGTAGGGGCTCATTACATAACCCACAGCATCACGAGCCACCAGCAGCAGATTGTCAATGGTTACATCGTACTTACCGTCTGCGCCCTTCTGCACCAGAGAAGAGTAGTCGTGATCCGGCAGCACATAGCCCAGATACAGCTGCAACGCCAGAGCAGCTACGCCCTCTGCATCGTCGCAAGCGTCCAGGTCCTCATTGTGGATGCCCTTCTTGAAGTCGGGGATATTCCGCAGTGCAGAAATTGCAAACGGAATCATCGCGCTCTCCAGATTGGCCTCGGTCCGAGCAGTGCCCTCGCCGTTCTCATGATAGAAGGCGCCGAGAGAATGTTCGCATCTGTTTTATCACAGATGAACTGCAGCACCTTCAGCATATTGCCAACCAGGGTCTGCGCTACATTGCCGGGATCCTCGGAATTTACCTTCGTCAGACCGCTGGCATCATAACTCGGCAGGAAGTCCTTTACTGCGGCAACCAGGAAATCATTCAGCGCTGCCAGCATGGAGCTGTAGCTGCTGTAATCATTTGCCATGAATGCCTCAATGTTCTTCATACCGGTCTCAGCAAAGCTGCAGTTCAGGGGGCCGGTTGCCTGCTTAAAGTAGTAAACAGACATGGGGCTGAAACGCAGTTTGTTGAACAGGGTGGTGGAGTCAATATCTCTCCAGGTGTAGGTAGGATCCTTCACCAGGTCACGGCTGTTGTACTTCTCCAGATCCGCCTTGATGTAATCCAGATAGGAAGCCGCATCCTTGTACTCTTCGCCAAGGGTCTGGCCGGGTTTCAGGTTCTTTGCAGCCTTTTGGCACTCATAAGCGGCCCAAGCCTGCACATCGGCAGCGCCGTAGTTGTTGGCAACATTGCTGTAGTCCCAAGCCGTGTTGTGGGTCGTGGCACCGGTGTACCACATATAGTAATTGTAGTCGTAACCGCCCACACCGGAATTCAACTGGCCCAGCGTATCCTTCAAGGCGGTGTTCCACACCATCTCAAAGGCTTGGAAGCCAAAGTCAAACAGCGTATTTGAGGGCTTCAGCTCCAACTTCTGATCCTGATAACGGAACAGATATACATTACCGATGGCCTCGCCATTCTTGTCATGATCCTCCTGCGTTACATAATGCAGGTTGGTCGTGTCAATATACGGTGCAACCCTTCTCCAGATACTGAGCATATCTGTCTCGAGAATTGGTACCGTCGGCGTATGTAATCTGTGCGGTAATGTTGCTGAGCAACTGGGTGGAGAGCTTATCAAGCAGGACGGAATCCAGCTTGCTGGTCTCCAGACTGGGATTGTTCCGGATCTGAGCCTTCTCTTCCGCAGTAAACCAACCGGTATTCTCCAGAACCAGCTGCTGAACAATATTATATACCATATTTTTCTGATAGCCGCTGGGCATACCGATCAGGTCGCCGATGGTCTTGTAAACATCCAAGAAGCTGCTTACGATACCAAGGCCAAGATCGCCGCGCAGCAACTTCTTTACGATATTGCCGTTGGCCTTCAGGACCCGCGTCGGAAGAAATGTTCCGAACCAGCTTCACAATACCGCGTACAATATCGGTAGAGGAAGTTGCGCTGCGGGACATTCCGTCAACTGCGCTCAAATCTACATAGCGGGCATCGCCGGCCAGCAGAAGCAGTGCGGACTTGCTGTTCAGGAAAGAATCCAGATCTTGAACAGTTTTAAGCACCTCATCCACGCTGCCCAGTTTGATGGTGATGCTACCAAGAACGCTCAGGTCGATATTCATCGGTGCGATGTTTGCCTGGGCAAGAGTCAGATCCACAAAGTCCAAAAGGGCTGTGCAGGCCTGCTCATCATTGAGGATGGGCCAACCCAGTGAGTTGAAGTCCAAGTCCTGGTCATGGTACTTGGTGTTTGCCGAAGCATTAGCCGCGGAAGCGACCATAGCGCCGGAGAAACAGCTCATCGCCATCAAGACCGCCAAAAAGAGCGCAAGCAACTTGCGGGAAAACTTTTTAGCTTTCACTAATTTTTACCTCCATAGTAATTTGTAATTCTTACGAATAAATGGTTGCGTGTACGCGCCGTCCCATCCTCTGACCATCGGGCAATCCGATATTCAGGATGAAGGCATTGCAGCCGGACGCCATACATTATGAAAATGCGCATAGAAACACATTTACCGCATTCTTATTAAAACACGATGGTCTCCAAAAATCAATAAAGAGCCGTGATTTTTCTGATTTTCGGAATGTTGCACAATTTGAGCGGCCGTTTTTGTGCGAACGGACAAATTTAATTTACACGAAATTAACAATTTGTTCATATTTTATCGCTTAGTTAAAAGACAATGTCCATTATTTTGCAAGTTTCGACTTGTAAAGGTCATGTGCTTTACGCGAGATTTTCACACGCAAAGGCGTGCCCCTTTACACCATCGATTTTTTGGCGTAACGGCGGGAAACTTTCACAAGTTCCACAGGATTTTCCACATTTTTCCTCCAAAACCGGTGGAATTTCTGTCAGCAGTTGTCGAATGTAGCAATAACGATAAACGCGCCCTGATCCTCCACGCAAATTCAAGATAAGAATGCAGCGCAGATCCATCGGCCGGACCAAACATGGCTTGATATATAAGTACACAAAAAAATATTGCGCCGGAATTTCGCTATAAATCGGGAAATTTCGCCCACCCGTTCACATTTTGTTAAAAAGTTTTCGGAAACCTATTGACTTGCCGTTCTATATTTGGTATAAATATACTGTATTTGTTGTACGCGTGGGTATCCTGCGCCCTTTTAGCAGAGGAATTGTGAACAAATTGTGAACGCAACTTGTAAGCACATCCTCCGCTAAAAGGGTGCGCTGCCCAGGCGAATCCAAAACGACAAGTTCGTCAACATATCAGAAGGAGAGATGAATTATGAAGACGGGCAAAAGTTACTCAGCCTATTTTTGGCTGTAGTAATGATGGTCACCACCTGCTCTGTCGGGTTCACTGCATTTGCAGCGGACAAAGACAAGGGCATCTGGAAGAACTCCACAAGTGCCGATTCCACCTTTGACGCACTGACGGAACTGGTAGACACCTATGTTCCGGTACTGCTCAATCAGCCGAATATCAAAAAGGCGCTTGAGGAGAAGTTGGGGATGACCGTCACCGACACCACCTCGATCAGTGATCTGATCATGGGTGTGTCTCCCACGCTGCTTAATCTTTTGAGCAGCCCCATGAATAAGGCAGACATCATTGACGGTTACCAGAAAGGGTATTCCGATGTGGCGTATGCCTACCTGGACGAGAAAGATGCAAAGATGAGCTTTTATCAGCTGTTTTCTTTTTGCGTCAACAACATTTCGTCCAGCGACGCAGAACTGGCCAAATGGTGCGAGGACACGCTGAGCGATCTGTCCGCCCTGCTGGAGCAGTTCCCCGAGAAACAGGCTAAGCAGCAGGAAGACCTGAGCGCTGCCTATGACGCACTGAACAAAGTGCTCGAGGTGCTGGGTACTGCTGAAGGCAGCCTGGACACCCTGGAAGACATCCAGAAAGCTACCGTTACCTACAAAGACAAATCGTACAAAGTAGACGACTTGATTGCTCTGGACGATTTCAAGGATGTAGCTAAGTGCTTTGGCACCTTCACCGCCTACTTCGAAGAAGCCGGCAGCAAGAAGAAAGTCAGCACCATGAGCGAAGCGATTTGGTATGTGTTGCTCCAGTATCAGTCCGACAAGGCAAGCAGTGAACTGGCAGAGGCCGCCAAGGCTTATCTGTGCAAGCTGGCCAAAAAGGACTACAACACCATCAAGGATGACGATGCTGCACTGGCAGCCGCTTGCAAGATCGGTGCTGCCGTACTGGCCAACAACGGCGATGACGCCTTTGTTAGCGAGTACTATGCTGCGCAGCTGGATGACGCTACCGTAGCTGCCCTGCGTGCGGACATGAACAAGAATGTGCCCGACGGCAACGCAAAAATCGGTTCCAGCCGTGACACCTTCCAGGCTTACCTGAACGGCGACTATGCAGACAAGGGCATCGCTCCTGTAACCAAGCCGGCAATGGCCACTTACTGGAGCAGTGAGGATCTGGATACGCGTACCGAGGGTATTTACCGCAGAGCGTTGATGGAGAACAGAACTGTCGGCGGCATGTCCCCCGAAGAAGTGATCGCCACCATCAACCAAGATCTGTTAAAGACCTTCTACAGTGGTGAACTGAAAGAGAGCGTTGACGAGGCCGTTGATTTCTACTTTGAGATTACCGACGCCAAGGTTATCTCTAATTCTTGCAGAAAGTATTCTTTCGCGAAATACGGCTTTAAAGGATTCCTTTGCTGTTGCTGCTGTAAACAACGCCATCAATCAGTACATGGTACTGCTGGATCCTGAGGATCAGGAAGGCGTAACCATCGCAGGCTTGCACCTCACCGGTAATGCGGTTATGAACGAAGTGGTCTACAAACTGGTAGAGTCCAAGGTTGACCTGAAGGGTGCGCTCACCGATATATGGATGAACCTGTACGAGCACCCGGTTGAAACCATTATGCAGTTGCTGCCTGTTTTGACCGTTGTGATTGACGAAGTGCTGATCCCCATGGTATTCAACCAGGAGGGTGATCCCTTTAATGGTTTCCTGGGCGGTTTGCTGAGCGGTCTGATGGATCAATACGGCCAGAGCGTTGGCAGCCCCGTCGGTTTGGGCGGTGGTCTGAGCTGGGATTTGAACGAGGTTCTGCCCACCCTGATGCACTGGCTGATCGGCGACACCAACTATGACTTTACATACTACAACATCAGCGGTGTTGAGTATGGCAAGGATGCCGACGGCAAAGATGTGATCGTCAGCCAGGTGTATGGTGACCCCACCACCGGCAAGTACGATGACACCAAGACCCCGGTAATCCTGAACATCTATGCAGCCGATAAGGCGCTGCAGGGTGCCAAGGCATCCGGCATTGCCGATGCACTGAAGCTCACCGGCGACGCTGCCACTGCCGTGAATGAGGCTGTGTCCGAGCTGGCCACCTTCTTCACCGCTGCTGTGGATCAGTATGTGGCTGCCTATGGTGAAAAAAGACGCCAAGAGTGGCGCCATGACCAAGGAAGAGGGCACCGTTTACAACCACGGCGTCAACAACCTCTTCGTTGCCCTGCCCAAAATTCTGGACATCATGGGCAAGAACTTCATTAAAAAATATGATGTAAAGAGCGCTGACAACACCAAGAAGGCTTCCGACTGGTCTTATAGCGATTATAAGATTAAGAGCGATACCGTTGGCGACAAAGCGTTCTTCTACAACCAGTCTTTGGTTAACTTTAAGAACCTGGCAGACGGCGGCAAGCCGGCCAAGATTCTGGACTGCTTTGTAAACATCTTTGTGAACGACTGGTTCAACGCCATCATTGACCTGCTCAATGATGTGACCGCCACCGACAACAAGATCACCACCAACCTGCCCATCATCACCGGTCTGATCCGCGCTATGGGCGGTCTGGGCGAAAAGAGCACCATCAGCGATGTACTCAACGGTGTATTCCAGCTGAAGTACAACGACAAGGCCTCTTTCGTAATGGGCGTATACAACAAGGATTCCAAGTTTGTTGGTCTGAGCACCGAAAGTGCTTACTTCCTGCTGTCTAACATCGGTCAGCTGGTGAATGTGATCCAGGCCATGGACACCAAGACCAAGAACACCATCGACGTGAGCTTCCCGAAAGTGAACGGCAAGATGGCAAAGATCGAGACCCAGCCCAAGTGGGCAAAGGTACCCAAGACCTCCAGTAAGAGCGGCGCTTCTCTGCTGTCCAATCTGGACTCCGCACTGTCCAAGGTGCTGGAGAACTCCACACTGAACAACTTCAACCTGAACACCACCCCCGGCATCCTGTGCGGTCTGGTGAGCCTTGGTTCTTACATCCTGGGCAGCGACAACACCAACCCGATGCTGAAGATGCTCAATAAGACCTTAAACTTCCTGAACGACGGGGACAAGAAGTCCACCGATACCTCAGACAAGAAGGTTTACACTGAGGATCATCTGACCAATCTGGTGGTTCAGATGTATGTTGCACTGGAGAATGTAATTGATTACTATCTGGTGAATGAGGACGCTCTGGGCCTGAATGTTTTCTACGACGGCAACCAGAAGCTGTACAAGAAGAAGGATAAGGCCGGCAAGCCGGTGTACTACACCAGCAAGACCGGTGCTTACCACTACAACATTTTGGCTGCTGCGCTGAAGGGCTTGATTTCTCCCCACGCAGTGAGCAATCACCTGACCAACAAGTCCGCCGCCAAGAAGCTGGCAAGCCTGCCTACCTGGCACAACGCCATTCGCTTGGACAAGAGCACCAGCGGCTGGACCGGCATGCCACCAACATTAAGATCAACTGGGGCTTCCGCGCAGGCAACAACACCAAGTTCTTCCAGAACTTCGGCGAGAGCCTGGGCATCATCACCGATCTGATCGGCGTGCTGACCAAGGATGCCGGTTACTATGACGGTGTACTCTACCCCATCTTTAAGGATCTGGAAAAAGCACAGGGCTTTAGCCTGGGCGTGTATGCAAAGGGCAGCGTAAAGGACGGCGCAACCGGCCTGCTGGCCATCATCACCCCCATCAGCAAGCTGCTGGACGGCTTCTACAGCAAGCCTGTCTCCGTGCTGACCAACCTGATCAAGGGCCTGTCCATTGTGATGAACAAGGACCTGAACAATGTGGCGACTGCCGCCATTTACCCGCTGTACAAAGAGATCCACGGCGTATCCACCATTCTGAGCGCAAAGGTGTCCAACCTGATGCCCTCTATGGCAAAGAACGACGCATGGTTCTCCGCGATACTGGGCCTGATCTTTAAGACCAATACGGACGACAAGGATCAAAACGCGCAGAATAAGCAGACGATTGCCCTTGTAACCGGCCTGCTGAAGAAGAGCGCAACCAAGGCTGGCTTGGGCATCAACGATGTGACCGTGATCAACGCTGTAAACAGCCAGCTGGCTAACTTCGGCTTTGAACTGCCCACCACCCTGTTTAAGGACATTGCAAACTGCAAGAATGCAGAGGCTGTTCTGAAGTACCTGACCCACCTGGTGGTCGATGTACTGCAAATTCGCCAGATCATTGATCTGCTGAAAGTCGTGATCGACAATCCTTCCATAAGCCAAGTGCTGGATATGATCAGCCGCCTGACCAAGAAGGATCTGCTGAACATCATCAACGCTGTGATCGCCAAGACCACAGATCCCACCACTGCTTACTGGACCTTCCTCCAGTATGTACAGGAAAAGACCACCGGCTTCTATTATCCCGCCGGTGTGACCGCACAGGACGCCAGCGACGCTGTTGGCGATCTGGACACCATGGTCACCTCCGTGATCGGTCTGCTGGCCGGCCTGGATGTAGTGAAGCAGGATAACCTGAAAGACCTGGTTAGCTCCCCTGATCTTCACCAACGCCAACCTGACCAAGCTGGCTTCCGCACTGTACGGCGCCATTGATCCTTACAAGGATTACCTGGGCTATGCCGGCATTGATGTAAGCAAGAAGGGCGTAGCTAAGCTCCTGACGGACGGCAGCTACGGCAAGACCTACTCCTCCGCAGCTAAGGCGATCAAAAACGCCAAGAGCTGGAAGAAGCTGGGCAACATCAACTGGGGCTTCACCGATGGCTCCGCAAAGGCACAGCAGGGCTTTGTAAACGGCCTGGCTGCGATCCTGCGTCCGCTGGACGGCGTACTGTCTCTGCTGCTGGCAGGCGACGACTTGGCCGTTGGCCAGATCCTTACCGATTTGGTGAAGAACCTGAACTTCGGTTCCTCTAAGGACACCGTACAGCTGAAGAATGGCAAACTGCGCATTCGCATCAAGGGCTCTGACAAGTATTCCAAGACCTCTGTACTGGAGATCAACCTGTACAAAGTGATCGAGGATGTGAAGTCCCTGAGCATCTATGGCGGCAATGGTTACGAAAGTGCCATCGTTCCGCTGCTGGAGGCACTGGAGTGCCCCAACGTGAAGACCTACAAGCAGTACAAGGCAGACATTAAGAAGTCTACCGACAGCGTACTGACGGATGTGTTGAATCCCATCGTAGGCTTCCTGAACAAGGTACTGGACGCTCCGTTCGATACCCTCACCGCAGTACTGCCCAATGTGGCATACTACATTGATAATAATGGCCTGGCACAGCTCGTCAACAATCTTCTGTCGCCGGTAACATCTCTCCTTCCGGTACTGAAGAAGAACGGCGTAGATGTTGAGGTCATTGTCAAGGCTCTGGCCGGCAAGTCACTGAACGACCTGGTTAAGGACGCACTGGGTGTGAACATTCACCTGAATCTGAACCACCTGAACAAGTGCGACATCCAAAACGCCATCGTTCCGCTGGTGAACAAACTGCTCAAGTCTAAGAAAATCAACATTCAGTTGCCCAAGATCGACTGGGGTACCCTGGCAAGCCACGGCACAGTCAGCACGGTCAAGAGCGCTGCAAAGAACAGCGAAGGCTATTAGAATAGAAAGCACGTTACTGCAAACCAGGGCGAAACGCTGATCGCCGTGCTCCGCTATGTAGCCAACCTGCTGACCAAGAACATCAGCGGTTTGAAGTCCATTTTGGGCGGTATCGACGCGATCAAGGATTACAAGTCCATCATCAACGCGGTACTTGACCAGATCGGCACCTCCTCCGCAGACCAGATCATCCGTGCGCTGTTCTATCTGCTCCAGGAGAATCCCACCAACGCGTTCTGGAATTACAGCGAATACCAGACCAAGGACTACAAGTTCTCTTATCCCTCCACTGTGGATCAAGGATTCTTGAAGAACATTCCGCCTATGCTGGATGGCCTGATCGGTAGCTTGGCTGATCTGAACAAGCTGATCGCTGACGCTGCCTTTAAGGACAGCACCATCAATGGCATGATCACCGGCATCGGCAAGGCACTGGACGGTGTGAAGATCAACGACTCCACCAACCTGACCGCCCTGCTGGCTCAGACCGGCATTGACTATTCTACCAAGACCGTTGCCAAGCTGCTCACCGATGAGTCCTATGGCAAGACCTTCGCGAATGCGGCTGCCGTAATCGGCTCCGCCTCCTCCTGGTCCAAGGTCAACACCTCCGCTCTTAAGTGGGGCGTAAAGGATAAGGATAGCTTCTTTAATGCACTGGCTGCTGTAATGCGTCCGTTCTACGGCGTATTGGATGTACTGCTGAATGATGCTTCTCTGGGCATCTTCAACATCGTTCATATCCCCGGCTCCAACGGCTACTCTTCCGTGGTCGTTCCGCTGCTGGAGGCATTCGGCTGCTACAACATTAAGACCCAGTATCAGTACAGAGAGGACATCAGCAAGGCCTATGACAACATCCTGTTGGATATTGTCAACTCCCTGTGGGATAAGGTAGAGGACATTCTGAATGCACCGCTGCAGACCCTGATGTCCATGCTGCCCAACCTGGCACTGTTCATTGCCAACGACGGCCTGCTGCAGCTGATCGAGAACCTGTTTACACCGGTTTCCGCTCTGCTGGATGCTTTGAAGCCCATCGTGAATGTGAACACCGTACTGACTCAGGTATTCAAGGCCTTCAAAGTGGATCTGAATGGTTTACTGGCTAAGGTTGGCCTGAAGTTGGATCTGAACATTGACCTGTACGATCTGACCGCTATGCTGAAGCCCATCATCGGCGTGGACAACATTGTTCCCCTGCTGAATCAGGTGCTTGGCATGATCAAGATCAAGGGTAAACCCCTGGGTCTGGAACTGATGGATATTGACTGGTTCCAGCTGGCAAGCCACGGCAAGGTGATGACCGATGCTTCTCAGGCTGCCACTTACGGCACGCGCGTGTTTGTAAAGGGCGACGCCTCTGAGACTTTGATTGCCGTGCTGCGGTACCTGGTTGAAGTTGTCAACTACAAGGATAACTACAACACAGTAGCCAGCTTGGTAGGCTCCCTGATCGGTGGATCTGACAACAGCTCCATTACCGATGTGGTAGGCACCGTGCTGAATATGCTGAAAGGCGACACCGACAAAGTAATCGGCGAACTGTGTAACCTGCTTCAGCAGCTGGGTGGTTAATCCCCCATTCCTAAATGAAAATGGCGTACCTTCGGGTACGCCATTTTTGTTACCCGCCGCCGGACAGGCTCCCTGTATATAATGTATATAATATAGAACGCCCCTTTGGGTGCAGGCTCTCACCTGCCCCGGAGGGCTGCTTTTTTTTCGCCAAGTTTTACGGCTTTTTGAATTTTCTTTGCGAAAGCCTTGTATTGCTTTTGCAATTTATATATAATAAGTGCATAGTAACTTTTATCTCGGTGGTGAATACAAATTGCTCGGTAAATACGCCAGAGTCAAGGTCGTTATGCCTATTGGCTCTACGGACGGTACGGGCTATCGGTATCCGCTGAACTACGGCACAGTATACGGTGAAAAGGACCAGACTGCCTACATTATGGGCATCCACCACCCTGTGCGTAACTTTGACGGGCGTGTGATAGCCGTCCTCCGAAACAAAAAAGAAAAGAAATCCATTTGGATTGTGGCGCCCAAGAGCACACGATTCATTGTCAACGACATTTTGGAATATCTGGACCCGGAGCGGGACTTTCCCGGCTACCGGCTGGAATGCCTTTACGAGAGCAGCTGCGGCGCGGTCATCTTCCATGATATTAAGGGGGAGGTGCGCTACCTGCTGATCAAGAACAAGCGCTCCGCCCACTGGGGCTTCCCCAAAGGGCATATTGAAAGGGGCGAGACCAAGGAGCAGACCGCCCTACGGGAGGTACAGGAGGAAACGGGCTTGCGGGTTAAGCTGATTGAGGGGTTCTCCTGCCTGTCCAAATATCGGATTCGGGATCGGGTTGAAAAGACGGTAACCAGCTTTGCCGCCACCACCCCGAGCACGGTGATCCACATGCAAAAGGAAGAAATTGAGGACTACATTTGGCTCACCTATGACCGGGCGCTGTCGCTGCTGCGGTTTGACAATGACAAGAGTATTCTCATTGCCGCCCACGATTTTCTGGACCAAAACAACATTATTTAACGATGGAATCCATGTGTGCTGAAACTGCCTATTTAATTGAACTGACCGCCGCCTTTTTGCGGGACGAGCCGGTAACCTTGCGCCCGGATATGGATTATCGCAAGCTGTGCGGCATTGCCAAGGCGCATAATCTGATCGCTGTGGTGTACGCAGTGTGCAACAAAGCACCCAATACCGAGGTGATCCCGGAGGACTGCCGACTGGCACTCAGCGAGCACTTCTTTAGCAGCGTGTTCCTGTACGAGCACCAAAAGCAGGGTGTAGAGCGGGTGTACCGCGTTCTCAGCGACGCCGGCATCCCCCATGTATTTTTTAAGGGCGCGATCTTAAAAGAGCTGTACCCGGTGCCGGAGTGCCGCCTAATGGGCGACATTGACCTGCTCATTAACCCGGCGAACCGCCAGGCAGCCAAAAAAGCGCTAATGAGCAGCGGCTTTGCCTGCACTGCCCAGAACGGCCCGGTATATGACTATCGCAAGGGCGATGTGTTGCTGGAGGTGCACACAGCACTGATCAGCGATGATCCCCGGTGTGAGACTGCCTTTGCAAACGCCATGGATCAAGCCCAATTTGAAGGCTGCTGCGGCAAATTGGAGGACAATTACCACTTTGCCTATCTAATCGCCCACTTGGCCCACCACTTTCGCTTTTACGGCGCCGGAATCAAGCTGATCCTGGATCTTGCCGTGATGCTGCAAAGGTGCCGGATCGACGAAAAAGCGGTGCTGACCTTGTGCGAAAAAGCCGGTTTGGCACAATTCGCCAAGATTGTGCTCACCGTGTGTTATCGCTGGTACGGCGTGGGTACGCCTTATGTGGATGACACAGCGGACTGTGAATCGTTTTTGGTCAGCTACGGTGCCTTTGGTAACGCGGACCGGAACAAAAGCGCCGTCATTGCCCGCCGCCAAATGGAGCAAGGCGAGAAAGCAAGCCCCCTGCGCAGCAAGCTGCGTCTGGCGTTTCCGGCATACAGCCAAATGCGCCGCATACCCTATATTCGATTTTTAGACGGCCACCCCTGGCTGACCCCGTACGCCTGGTGCTACCGTCTGATTTACAACACCCGGCACCGCAAGGACTTTATGGTGCGCACCGCCCGGGGACTGGACAGCGACGATGCCTACGCCGCTGCCAAGGAAGAACTGGAATTCTTTAAGGAGATGGGATTGTTATGATTTTTGGTATTATTTTGCTGGCTATCGCAGCCATTTTATTGGTGTGGTTTGTAGCCTGGTTTATCATCACCCGCGTCAACGGCAACTGCCCGCTGTGCGCCATGGAAAAGATTGCACACCCCTCTAAGCTGACCATAGACACCACGGACGCACCGAATTACGGCGGCGCTACCGTGCCCCCTATGGGCTGGTCCAGCTGGAACACCTTCCGCCAAAACATCAATCAGGATCTGATTCTGGAGGTGGCAGAGGCCATGGAGGCCAGCGGCCTGGCAGAAGCGGGCTACAACTATATCAACCTGGACGACTGCTGGCACAGCTCCGTGCGAGACGAAATGGGTCGCCTGCAAGGGGATTTGGGCACCTTCTCTATGGGGATCCCGGCGCTGATCAAGCAACTGAACAGCCGGGGCTTTAAGGTGGGTCTGTACTCCTCTAACGGGACCCTCACCTGCGAGGATCTACCGGCCAGTTTAGGTCACGAACGGCTGGATGCCAAAACCTTGGCCAGCTGGGGCTGCGAATTCTTCAAGTATGACTTTGTCATCACCATGTATTAAAGGGTGATGTGCCCATTATTGAAAACCTGCAACTGAACCTGCCGGGTACGACGGAACCGGCACTGATCCTGCTGCCCGGCGAAGCAGAATTTACCGGCAAAGGCCGGGTAGTCAAGTGCAGCGATCTGCCCTCCGGTCAAGGCATCGGTATGATCGGTTACGGCTCCGGCACCGCCGGATTCCGCTTTAGCGTAGAAGCAGGCGGCACCTATGCCCTGACCCTGGCCTATAACAAATCTCTGTGCCTCCACCAGCGCTACCTGCGCATTCGAGTCAACAACGGCAAGGAACATGAGCTGCTGTTCCCCACCACCAAGGGCGCCAGCCCCACCGGCCGTATCCAGCTGACGGTTGAGCTGCAATCGGGCGAGAACCACCTGTTGCTCTACAACCCGGTGGTTACCCGGGCTGACTCCTCTTACCTGCAATACGCCCGCATGGGTCGAGAACTGCAAGAGGCCACCAAGGAATGGGCTGTCATCACCGGCGAAGAGGAGCGCCCCATCATCTATTCCATCTGCGAATGGGGCTTTGCTTATCCCTACAAATGGGGAGCCAAGGCAGGCAATATGTGGCGCACCACGCCGGATATCATGCCCAAGTGGCTAAGCATTAAGACGATTTATGAGCACAATGTACGCCTGTATGAGCACGCCGGTCCCGGGGCCTGGAATGACCCGGATATGTTGGAAGTTGGCAACGGCAAGCTGACAGAGAACGAGAACAGGGCGCACTTCTCCCTGTGGTGCATGATGGCCGCGCCGCTGATCCTTGGCAACGATGTGCGCAAGTTTGTGGACGGCAACAACGAGCAGGTGCGGGAGAACCCCACCTTAAAAAATTGTCACCAACAAAAACCTGATCAACATTGACCAGGACCCGCTGTGCAAGCCCTGCAAGCGCATTCGTCGCCAGGCCGGGCTGGATATTCTGGCCCGCCCGCTGCAAAACGGCGATGTGGCCCTGTGCCTGTTTAACAAGGGCACCTCCCGCCGCACGGTCACCTACGACATTAACGCTCTGGCGGACGATGCGTACCTGAACTTCCGCAAAACGCCGGGCAAGTACGAGGTGCATGAGCTGTGGAGCGACGAGTGGTTCAACGACAACACCATTAACGCCACCGTACCCCACCACGGCGTAAAAGTCTATCGTATTCATAATTCCTAACAACATACAAAACAGGCTAAGCAATGTAGATTGCTTAGCCTGTTTTTTGCGTCTGTATTGGTGTGTGCTTATTCGTAAATCTGGTGCTCGCCGGTCATCATATCCGTTAAGTGCGTCTCCACCAGCGCCACCGCCCGAGCGGTATCGCCGTTGAGCAGCTGCACCAGCAGTTGCTGCAGATAATGGTACAGGGACGCCTTGCCATAACGCTGCACATATCGAGCGCCCAACTGCACATTGGCGGTCTTAAAAGAATTATAGATCAGCGGCGCAAAGGTGTTGCCGCTAAGGAAGCTCAGTTCCTGATTATACGCATAAGCCAGCTCTGACACCCGCTGCGGGTCATCCGTCTCGGCCATTTGGTCCACAAAATCCTCCAGCTTTTGCACCTCTGCCTCCGTAATGGCGCGGGCAGTGAGTTTGCGCACGGAAAAACAGTCGATCAGGCTCTTAAACTCCAGCAGGGAGCGAATTTCCTGCTCCGGCAGAATACCGCCGTTATAGTGCATAATGGACAGAAAAATATCCGACTTGCCCACCCGGCGATAATCTGCCACAAAGGTGCCCACCCGGGGTCGCACCTCTAAAAAGCCTTTGTGCGCCATCTCCGCAATGCCGCTATTCACCACACCCCGGCTTACATCCATCATCTCCGCCAACTCCCGCTCCGTGGGCAGCTGCGCGCCGATGGGCAGCTCGCCGGACAAAATCTTGTCCTCCACAGACGAAATAAACAATTCCTTCAAACTGGCGGTCTGCAGCTTTTCAAATTCCATAGGTTCCCTCCTGTGGTTCTTGGTAATACCAGTGACATTGTATCATCTTTGCTACTCAATTTCAACAAAAACCGCCCCGGTTTTTGCCAATATGTAGAAATGTGCAGCCGGGCTTGTTAAAAGATTGACAATCTACAAAAACAGGACTAAACTGAACATTGAAGCGGGCGGAAAACCGCCCACGGAAGGGTTGCGCTGCGGCGCAAAATGATTTATTTTTAGGAGGAGATAACTATGTTATTCCAAATCTACGGCGATACTGCGCTGTGGCAGCTGCTGGGCTGGGCATTGGTCTTCACCGGGTTGGTGCTGGCTAACGAAATCGCCCGCCGCTCCAAGGCAGGCGGCATTTTCTTTTTCCTGGTGCTTCCGGCTGCACTGAGCGTGTACTTTATCGTCATCAATGTGGCGGCCGCAAAGGGTGTTGACTGGGCGGTTAATAACGATACGGTGGTCCACATGAACAGCTGGTTCCACTATGCCAAGCTCTATGCCGCCACCGCCGGGTGCATCGGCTTCATGATGCTCAAGTACAAGTGGAGCATTGGCAAGACCGAATGGTTCAAGGTGTTCCCCTTTGCCATCGTGGCCATCAATATTCTCATCGCTGTGGCCAGCGACTTTGAGTCCGCCATTAAGGGCATCAGCGCCGGCGGTGCTGCCGGTGGTTGGTGGCTCTCCAGCGAAAATGTGTGGCTGTTCGGCGGCTGGTGGAATATCCTCAACGGCCTGGCCGGTATCATCAACATTCTGTGTATGACCGGCTGGTGGGGTATTTACTCCTCTAAGAACCACCAAGATATGCTGTGGCCGGATATGACTTGGTGCTACATTCTGGCCTACGATATATGGAACTTTGAGTACACCTACAACAACCTGCCCACCCACTCCTGGTACTGCGGCCTGGCCCTGCTGCTGGCCCCCACCTTTGCCAACCACTTCTGGAACAAGGGCGGCTGGATCCAGAACCGGGCCAACACCCTGGCCCTGTGGTGCATGTTTGCCCAGGTGTTCCCCCTGTTCCAGGATCAAGGCAAGTTCGCCGTGATCACCAGTGTGTATGCTGACGGGTTTATGAACCCGGCGGTGCACCCCACCGCTGCCAACCCCACAGCGCAGGGCGTAATCTCCGTACTGGCGCTGGCAGTCAATGTGGTGGTATTCGGTTTCATTATGAAGAAAGCCAAGGAGACCAAGACCAACCCCTATCGTCACGAGATCTTCACCCATCAGAAAGACTTCCAGCTGGCTATGAGCCGCGCGGAAGGCAAATAATCGTACATAAGCAAACGCACTTGCAAGTATGCAAGTGCGTTTTTCTGTATATAAAGCCGAATTTGATATGAAGAGTACGCTGGCAGCGTATTGAAAAAGATCTGCCCATTTACTACAATACAAAATATAGTATGGATTAAGGGGAGATATATAATGAAATGTCCTAACTGTCATAGAGAAATACCTGTCGGCTATCATACTTGCCCTTATTGCAAAAGGACCTTGAATACATATAATCAAAGCAACAATCCATCCATCTCAAACCAAAACCGAGTAAAAAGTCGAGCCCTTAATAAAGGCACCAAGATACTCATTCTTGTAATAAGTATCTTTCTGCTCCTAACGGCTATCATTGCCGGAGCAGTCGCCTTATTACTGCATACCGCAAACAACAACCACAGTGTACCGGCCGTATCTTCTGAAAATGCCATCACCAGAACAGAGTGGATTGCAATGCTGGCTGACCAGGAAGGCTATACCGACTGCAAGAATGACAAAAGCTATTTTGACGACATAAACCAAAGCAATGATAATTTCAAAAAATACAAGCCTGTGCCGAATGGGAAATCCTAGACAAAGGTGGATCGTTTTTACCAAATGACAAAGCTACGACTGAATTTGCCGTAATTACTGCAGTAAAATCCATCGGACTGCAATTTATATCGGCTAATGACAAACCCATTCGCACGGATAGTGAAATCATTCATTTCTACAAAGAAAAAACAGGAGATCGTTTTGATAATCAGTCGTATATTGACGCCGATTATGCAACAAAAATATTAAATAACACCAAGCAAATCAAAGAGGGCATCAAACTCAAAAATAGCGGCAGCGTAGAATACAAAGATAATGTTAAGAAAATTGACACAAGCTCCATAAAAATACAAGGGAATCAGGCCACAACGCTACAACCAGTAAAAGTTGGCGACATATTGGTAATAGAGCCCTGCGACGCATATCCATCGGGAAAAGCACTCAAGATTAAGAAGGTAAAAGGAGAAAACATAGAATTCACCACGCCCGGCCTGGACGAATTTTTGGGCGCATACACATTTTCAGGTGAAGCGTCGCCGGTAGTAACAGCTGTTTCATCCTCCGACAAAGATACAACTGTGAAAATTGAAACAGGAAATGCCGATACTACACCAACCGTTACGCCCGCCGCGATTACGCCATTGGCCTTAGCAGGGAACGAAATTCCAACAAGCACAAGCACCAGCCCATTCAACTACGACATAAAACTCTCCAAAAAGGTAGGCAATGTAAAAATCAGCGGTACTATATCGCTCAAAAAGTTAATCATGCGAGTTGATGAATTCAATGCAGTAGGTATTACTGTCAAAAACTGTAACGCACACCTCTCCTATGACCTGGAATCCAAAATATCCGTATCCGGTAAAACCGAAACTAAAATACCGGTGCGCGTGGACGCAAAGCTTTTTGGCGTGCTGGGCGCGGCAATAAAGATAACCGTAAAGATTGGCATAGACGGAAGTGTGTCTGTCATTTCTTCAACCACGGTAACGGAAACCATGAAATACAAGCAAGGCGCACTGCCCATATTCCGGCAAACCAACACACCACCGCAAACCGATTTGGAATTAAAAGTAAAGGGCTATGTAAATCCGGAAATCTGTATCGCAGGCGAAGTATTTAATGTAGATATGTTTGACTTTGGCGGGACCATAGGTGTATTTAATGCCGAGGCGTCCACAAACAAATACGGCTGTTTAGACATCAAAGCCTATGTACCGCTCGACCTATTTATAAATTCGCAAGATAGCGTCTTGGGCAAGTTAAAAATAAAAATATCCTGGAAAATCTGGGACAGTAAAAGCAGCAAAATAAAAAAGCAATGGCATATTGAGTCAGGAAAAATAGTGGCTAAATGTACCACCCCAAACCAACAACCACAAAGCCGGCCACTACACAAGCAGGAAAGCACCCAACGGTCGGCAACTGGCGCAAGGCATATACCAACTTTTTAAAAAAGTATTTGGCTGAAGCAGACTATCCTGAAGCGTGCGGTTTTAGCCTTGTGTACATAGATAATGACGACGCTCCGGAACTTGTGATACGCGATGATAATGGGCATTCTGCCGCAGCACATGTTTACACCTGTATAAATTCAAAAGTAGTCAAATTGGTTGGTGATTTAGGCGGCACATATGGCATGATTGGTTATATCGAAAAAGGAGAATTAGTGTCTTCGGATGTTTGCTATCACGGCGTCGAAACTAGGACAATATACAGGATAGACGCAGGTACTTGCAAGAAGGTTGTAACTCTATTTAATAATGCGGGAGATACACCTGAAGGAAAGACACCAACATACGAGGTAAATGATAAAAAAGTGAAACAATCAGAATATACTCGTGCTTGGAAAAAATACAAAGACCGTAAATGGGTCTATTCTTTAGATAGTGATATGATCTTAACATTAGACAATATCGAGTCTATCGCCAGTTAAATCTAAAAAGGTGCCCCATACGATGGGTATTCCATCGTATGGGGCACTTCATGTACACATAGATAATCGGGCAATACAATAAATCAATAACCCAGTTCCTCGTCCACGATCAGCACCTTAATGCGGCCGATGTGGCGGTCAAAGGCGGTGGTCACATAGTTGCAGCACACCCGCTGGGGGCTAAAGCAGCCGTCGCACAGAGCGGGATTCTCCTGATCCAAGCTGATGCAGTGGCCGGTAGCGGCGCAAGGGGTCTTGCAATGGAGCCGCTGGGTGTTGCGGGGAGCGGCAATGCGCTTTACCCGCTCTACCGCCTGGTCAAAGGTATCTACGATCTTGTTGCGCCCCACAATCATAATCACCTGGCGGGGACCAAACACAATACAGGCCACCCGGTTGGAGTTGCCGTCCACATTATAAAGCACCCCATCGGTGGTAATGGCATTGGAAGAAGTGAAATAGGCGTCACAGCCAAAGGCATCCTGGTAGCATTGGCGCAGCGCCTCGCCCTCCAGTCCGGCCCGGTTGATATATTGATAATCCCCACCGGAGAGCAGGTCGATCACGCCCACTTCCTTTAAGGTCTCCGACCCGCCGTGGGACACGCTGCTGCCCGCAGGCACCAGCTTTTGCACCAGGGGCAGCACCTGTGCCCGGCTCTCCAAATAATACGGCTCAAAGCCCCGTCTTTTTAAGTTTTTGATGGTTTCTTCTATTCTTGCGTCCATCCCAGTCGCTCCTTTCTTATCGGTTCCAGTATTTCCGGTCCAGCGCCCGGTATTGCAGCGCCTCCGAGATGTGGCGCCGTTAATTTCCTCTGTCTGCTCCAGGTCCGCAATGGTGCGGGCAATGCGCAGGATTTTGTCATACGCCCGGGCAGACATCCCTAATTTATCAAAGCTGATTTGCAGCAGGGCGGAGGCATCCTCCGTCAGGCGGCAACAGTCCTTGGTCATTTGGGGCGGCATTTTGGCATTGCAGGTAATGCCGGTGCTCCGCAAAGCGCCGCGCCTGCATTTGGCGTGCCCGGTTCACCCGCTGCCGAATGGCGCTGCTTGGTTCGCCCCGGGTGGTATCTGCCAACTGGGCATAGTCCACGCTCTGCACCTCCACATGCAGGTCAATCCGATCCAAAATGGGACCGCTGACCTTGTCCCGGTAGCGGTTCACCGCCGCCTGGCTGCAAGTGCAGTCCTTGGTGGGATGACCCAAAAATCCGCAGGGGCAAGGGTTCATCGCCGCCACCACCATAATATTAGAGGGATAGGTTAGGCTGCCCCCGGCGCGGGAAATGGTGATCACACCGTCCTCCAACGGCTGGCGCAGGGACTCCTTCGTGCGCCGGTCAAACTCCGGGAACTCGTCCATAAACAGCACTCCGTTATGGGCCAGGCTAATCTCGCCGGGCTTGGGCACCGCACCGCCGCCGGTAAGCCCCTGGGGCGATACCGTGTGGTGGGGACTGCGAAAAGGTCGGTGGCTGATCAGCCGCGTGCCGCTGGGCAGTGCCCCGGCAATGGAATAGATCTTGGTGGTCTCGATCTGCTCCTCAAAGGTCATTTCCGGCAAAATAGACGGCAGCCGCTTGGCCAGCATAGACTTGCCGGTGCCCGGCGGGCCGATCATCAGGCAATTGTGTCCCCCGGCAGCTGCGATCTCCAGCGCCCGCTTGGCGTTCTGCTGCCCCTTTACATCTGCAAAGTCCAGGTACTCCAGCGTGTCCTCCTCCGGGGAAAATGCCCGGTAGCAAGGCTCTACCAGTACCTTGCCCTGCAAGTGATCCAGCACCTGGCGCACATGGGCCACCGGCAACACATCTATGCCCTCCACTATGCTGCCCTCGTCCCGGTTGGCAGCGGGAACAAACACCGCGTGCAGCCCTTTTTCCCGGGCGCACAGCACCATGGGCAGCACCCCGGTGCAGGGCCGGATTTCGCCGTCCAGAGACAGCTCGCCTAAAAAGGCACAGCCGTCGGTGCTGCCGTGCATTTGGCCGCTGGCTTTCATCAGTGCCACAAACACCGGCAGGTCGTAAACGGCGCCCTCTTTCTTTACATCTGCCGGGGCAATATTTACCGTCATACGGGACACCGGGAACTGGTAGCCCCCGTTCTTAATGGTCGCCCGCACCCGCTCCCGACTCTCTCGCACCGCCATATCCGGCAGACCCACAATGTCAAACCGGGGCAGACCGGTGCTGATATCCGCCTCTACCGTAACGGAAAAAGCGTCCAGCCCGTTCAGGCCCAAGCTCTCCACCTTCGCATACATAATAACGACCTCTTCTCCTGATTTTCTGCTTTTATTATACACGACCGACAGCCGTTTGACAATGCTTATTGACACCGGTGCAAATTGGGATTAAAATAATAGCGTGATGAGGAGCAGAAAGAGACAGACCCATCGTCAAAGAAAGGCAAAGGTGACAGTATGAATACCACAGAACTCTATACCCAGTGGCTGGAAAAGGCCACCGCTGATCCGGACCTGCAGGCAGAGCTGCAAGCCATCGCCGGACAGGATGAGGAAATTCGCGATCGGTTCTACCGCTCACTGGAGTTCGGCACCGCCGGGCTGCGAGGCGTGATCGGCAGCCGGTACAAACCGTATGAATGTGTACACCGTAGGCCGTGCCACCCAAGGGCTGGCCGATTATCTGAACGCCAAATACGATCACCCGTCCGTGGCCATCGGCTATGACTCCCGGATCAAGAGCGACCTGTTCTCCAAAGAGGCGGCTGCTGTGCTGGCGGGCAACGGCATTAAGGTATATCTTTATAAAGAGTTGGAGCCCACCCCCTGCCTGTCCTTTGCGGTGCGGCAGCTGGGCGCCCAAAGCGGCATTATCCTCACCGCCTCCCACAACCCGGCCAAGTATAACGGCTACAAGTGCTACAACAAAAACGGCTACCAAATGACCGACGACGAGGCGGCGGAGACTTACCATTATATTGAAAAGGTGGACTACTTCACCGGCATTCAGAAAGCGAACTTTGACACCGCTGTGGCAGACGGCACCGTGGAATACATTGGCGAAAAGATGATGACCGCCTTTTTGGATGCGGTAGAGACCCAGTGTATGAACCGGGGCGTGTGCCAAAAGGCAGACCTGAAAGTGATCTACACCCCCCTAAACGGCACCGGCAATAAGCCGGTACGGGCGATCCTTGACCGGATCGGCGTGCCCCACGTGTATGTGGTGCCGGAGCAGGAGCTGCCGGACGGCAACTTCCCCACCTGCCCCTACCCGAACCCGGAGATTAAGCAGGCCTTTGAACTGGCACTGAAAATGAACGAAAATATCCACGCCGATCTGCTGCTGGCAACCGACCCGGACTGCGACCGGGTAGGCATTGCGGTGATGCAAGGGGGCAAAGTACGGCTGATGAGCGGCAACGAAGTGGGCGCTATGCTGCTGAATTACCTGCTGGAAATGCGAAAGCAAAAAGGCACTCTGAGCCAAAACAGCGTGGCGGTGAAGTCCTTTGTATCCACCGATCTGGCCCAGGCCATTGCCGCCCGCTACGGCTGCACCTTTAAGAATCTGCTCACCGGATTTAAGTACATCGGCGAGGTGGTGACGCAGCTGGAGTCCCAGGGCCGTGCAGACGACTTTGTGATGGGCTTTGAGGAAAGCTACGGCTATCTGGCCGGCACCCATGCCCGGGATAAGGACGCCGTGGTGGCCAGTATGCTCATTTGCGAAATGGCCGCCTACTACAAGCTGCAAGGGCTGAGTTTGGGCGATGTGATGGACAAAATTTACGCCGACTACGGCTACTATGACAACGCAGTGGTCAGCTACACCTTTGAGGGCGAGGCCGGTATGGAAAAGATGGCCGGGATCATGAACCACCTGCGCCAAAATCCGCCGAAGTCTCTGGGCGGCAGCCCGGTGGTGGAACACAGCGACTACCAAAGCTCCCTGTCCACCGATCTAGTTAGCGGCAAATCCGCCCCCATTGATCTGCCCAAATCCAATGTGCTGGAATACAAGGCGGAGAACGGCTGCAAGCTGATCGTGCGTCCCTCCGGCACGGGCCGAAGATCAAAACCTATGTGACCGCCGTAGCCGCAGACAAAGCCGTTGCCCAGAAAATGGGGCAGCAGCTCATAGACGAAAGCGCCGCCTGGATGGCGTAACAGAAAGGAAGTAGAGAGAATATGCAGCAAAAATGGGTCAAGGTGACCGCCATTATTCTGGCGCTGCTGATGGCTTGCAGCGGTCTGGGCGTTGGCATTTACGCCTTTGTATCTTAACAAAAAGCACGCTCCGGCGCTGCGGTACTTTACCAGGCGGCGGGGCTTTTTTGATGGAAAGAGGTGGAGCCCTTTATGTGGATCTTATTTGCCGTAGGCAGCGCCTTTTTTGCCGGCGCTACCTCTGTACTGGCCAAGGCGGGGATCAAATCCGTGTCCTCGGACTTTGCCACTGCCTTTCGCACCGGCGTGGTGCTGATCTTCTCCTGGCTGATGGTCTTTGTGGTCGGGTGCCAAAACGCCGTCTCCACCATTACCCCACGGGCACTGGTGTTCCTGGCCCTGTCCGGCGCCGCCACCGGACTGTCCTGGCTGTGCTACTTTAAGGCCCTATCCATCGGCAACCTGAGCAAGGTGGTGGCGGTAGACAAATCCTCCACTTTTCTGACCATTCTGCTGGCGCTGATCTTCTTCCGCGAGCCGTTTCACTGGCTCACCGGGCTGGGGATCGCCGTGATGATCACCGGCACAGCCCTAATGCTGGAAAAGGGCGACGCCAAAAAGGGCGAAAAAGGCTGGCTGTTTTACGCCGCGGGCAGCGCCGTCTTTGCCGCGCTGCAGTCCATACTGGGCAAGGTGGGCGTGCAGGATATGGATTCCACCCTGGCCACCGCCCTGCGCACCGTGGTGGTGCTGGTCTTTGCCTGGGCCATTGTGCTGGGCAAGAAAGAGGGCGGCGACTGGAAAAAGATGACCCGCCGGGACGCCGTGCTCCTGGTGCTGTCCGGGATCACCACCGGCGCCAGCTGGCTGTGCTACTACCGGGCGCTGCAAACCGGCCGCGCCAGCGTGGTGGTGCCCATCGACAAGTGCTCCATGCTCTTTGCCGTGGCGCTGTCCGCCATCTTCTTAAAAGAGAAGCAGACTCGCCGCAGCCTACTGGCGCTGGCACTGGTGGTGGCAGGCACTTTCATGATCGCCTTGGCCTGACCGGATATACATAGAATGCAAAAGGACCGTATCTCTCAGATACGGTCCTTTCCTCTTTGCTTTATAAGCACTGATTATCCCAGCGCATAGGCCAGATCGCCTGCAGCGTCCGTTGTAGGCTTCCCCTGCGCATACCCATAGGCAGTGGGCACAAAATACATCTTGGTGGCCTTGCCGTCCTTGGTGATCAAGCTGACGGCATAACCCTGCTTTGCCTGCTTCAGCCGTTCCATTTGGTCAGCGCCCGGCTGTACACCGGCAAGCGTGCGGGCAATGGCTTTTCGGTCCGTTACCGTACGGAACGGATCGGTATAAAGGGACGCAAAATTTTTGCGCACCACCTGGCCGCCCAACAGACTCTCCGGGCGGGTTAGGTAATAGCCGTCCTCACTGTCCGGCTCGCCCAGCAGGCATTCGGTATAATCAGCTGTCACCGTACAAATCGGCGATACCAGCATCGTCTCCACCTGATCGGCAGACGGCAGCGTGGTCTGCGCCCCATAGATAAAGCCGTCTTTTTGCAGCAGCTTTAAGGTGCGATTCGCCCCGCCGGACTGATTGGGCAGATACACCACCGAGCGTTCCACCGGGCACGGCGGATCGCTGTCTGTATGGGTGCTGTAAAAGCGGTTATAATAGGTACGCAAGGCCTGCGGGTCCATCTTTTGCAGTTGGCGGCGGGTCTTGCTGTCCGTGCCCGGGCGCACCTGGTAAATGGCAAAGGACACAGTGCTCCAGGACGCGTCTTGCATATTCATATAGGTCCAGTCCGCCTGGGTCAGCTCCATAAAATCTGCTCGAATGGCAGCGTAGTAGGCGGTCTGATCCACCTGCACCTCGCCCCGATTGTCCTCCATGGTCTGGTTCCAGTACAAATCGTCTCGTTCCGTGCTGATTAAGGACACCAGCAGCAGGTTCTCCTTGGCGCTGTTCTTCACAAAGGGCTGTTGCTGCTTATATTCCTTGGTGGAGCGGATCACATTGGCGCCGTTGTCCCCGTAAGCGGTATAGATCCGGGTCAGGACCTTGCCGTTCTTTAATTTGTATCGAAAACTGGACTTAAAGCCGCTGCCGCCCAGCGCCTCAGTCTCTGCTGCGGTAATGCAATCCCGATGCAGCTGCACAATGGCAGCCACAGACGCCAGATCCGTAAAAGTATAACTGGACTCCAGCTCTTGCGACTCCGTCGTATCGGTAGAAACCGAGTGCGTACCCGGCCCAACATATAATCCGGCAGATCCACCAGCGGGTCCCTGCACCATAGGCTGCACCGTCACCTGCGCCACATCCTCTGCTGCCGGCACCTTGTTGCGGTAGTCGCTGCCCTGCACGCCTAAAAGGCACACGGTGCCAACGGTCACCACCACTAAGGTACTGCACAGCACCGCGGCAGTGGGATTAACGACCTTGCGGGTGTACACCAAGGTACACACCAGGGTCATCACGCCCACACCGGCACCACACAGCAGCGCATACACGCCATACTGATTCGCCTGCAAGGTTAGCAGCATAGGCAAACACACCAGGCTCAGCGCCGCTCCGGTGGTGGCCAGCACGTAGACCACCGGTGTGGACAGGGTCTGCTCCGCGCACTCGCCGGAGCGCCGCCGATAAAAGAACATTCCGGCGAAGAAGCTGACTGCCCCTACCAGCAAAGCCGCCAGCAGCAAATAGCGAAAACCAAACACCCCCTGCACCCCAAAGGGCACATACGCGATAGGGCTGACCAGTGCCACGATCCGTACTGGCTGCTGGTTCAGCCCGGACAGGAAAGCGGGAAACAGCTCTGCATAAGAAATCAGTCCCAGGGGCAAACAGCCGCCGATACCGATAAGCAGGGTCCAGTATTGCCACACTTTGCCAGCCGTAACGGCGCATAGCAAACAAATACAGTAGAAGGCCGCCGCCGCTGCAAAGGCAACTGCCAGCAGCCGCAGGCCGTAACCGGCATCCAGTTGAACATGCCACTTGCGAGGAATCAGCTGTGGCACCAACCAGCATCCGATCCCGGCGCCGCAAAAGGCCAGCAAAAGCACCAATTCCCCTATCACCCACTTGACAAAGTAAAAAGTGCGCCGAGTCACCGGCAGGGATAAATAGAAATCGCTTTGCCGCCGACTGTAAAGAAAGCGAAAAGCAGATATGGCAAAGAACGCCCCCGCCATGATTGTGGCGGCGGACAAAAACAGCGCTATACTGCCAAAAATGCGCACCGTCTGATCCTGCGCGGCGACAGTGTCGGTATCCTGATTCATAAGTGCCTGCAAAAGGCCGTGGCACAGCGCATACAAGAAGCCTAAAAACGGAAACAATGCCAGCCAAACAGACATACGGCGCCCCTCCCGCTGCAAAGCGGAAAACAGCACCCACTTAGATGACCTTGTTGATGTCATAACCGGCCACCTCCATTTCGCTGATAAATAATTCTTCCAGAGTAATCGGCAGGGTCTCGCAAAACAGCGGATGCAGCCGCTGCACCAGCGCCAAAGTCTCTGTTTCCGTGCCCCGCACCGTCATCTCAAACAGCTTGCCCTGCTGGCTGCATTTGAGCAAATTCAGCCCGGAGCGCACCGTTTCAAAATCCGCCGGATCCGCCAATGCAAACTGCACGCGGGTGATTCCCAACTTCAGCCGATCCAGGTCGTCCTCGCACAAGGCACCACCCCGATGGAGCAGCCCCACATGGTCGCACACATCCTCCAGTTCTCGCAAATTGTGACTGGCGATCATCACAGACGCGCCGTTCTCCGCCACAAAGTCCACCAGCAGCTTCTTCACCAGTTCCCGCACCACCGGGTCCAGGCCGTCAAAAATCTCGTCAAACAAGATACAGCGAGGCTGGGTGGACAACCCCAGCAGAATCGCAGCCTGGCGCTGCATACCCTTACTCATCTTGCCCAGCCGAGCATCAAAGGAAATGGGGAACAGCTTTTCCATCCGGGCAAAGTAGTCCTCGCTCCACCCGGGATACACGCTGCGGTACAGCCGTGCCAGCCGCCGCACGGTGGCGGTGGGAGCTAAATACGGATAGTCCGAGATAAACACAGTGCTGCGCTTGACCTGCTCGTTCTCAAAAGGCGCCTGGCCGTTAATGAGCACCCGCCCGCTGTCCGGCCGATACACACCGGCCAAAATGCGCAGCAGCGTGGACTTACCGGCGCCGTTAGAGCCTACCAGCCCAAAAACGGAGCCGTCCTGCACCTTCAGCGTCAAGTGGCGCAAGGCGGTAACACAGTCAAACTGCTTGCTCACATCTTGAATTTCAATCATCTCGGTCCCTCCTCTCCATCTGTTCTTCTACAATCTGCTCCAGCTCCTGCCGGGTCAGGCCGGCGTCTGTCGCTGCCTGTACTGCTGCGGCAAAGCGATCTGCCGCCAGCTTCTTAAACTGGGACAGCTGATCCTTCTCCGGCGAAATAAAAGCACCCCGCCCGGCTACTGTATAAAGCACGCCGTTCATCTCCAGAGCGGCATAGGCCTTTTTGTACCGTGTTGGGGTTAATGCCCAGTTGCTGTGCCATGGCACGCACCGACGGCAGCTGCTGGTCCGGCAGCAACAGCCCCAGGGACACATACCGCACGATCTGCGCTTGCAGCTGCTGGTGAATGGGCACCCGACTGCGATTATCTATATGAAACAACCGTGCACGCTCCTTTTTCTCGTTCTCTGTACTATACATAGTAGTACACTATGACTATACCATACTCATCGCCAATCGTCAACCACCGTTTACAGCCAAATTCGCGCACTTTCCGACAAAATATCCGGTCTTTTGTCGCAGAACATTTAACCCAAATTTAACATTGGCCGAATTCAAACTTAACAGACTTCCTATATGCTAAGTGGGAACGAAATAAAAAACAAGACAAAACAGAAAACAGCGGGGTATATCCGATGACAATTTTCAACTTCTTAAGCCTGATCGGCGGTCTGGCGCTCTTTCTCTTTGGCATGAATGTGATGGGCAGCGGCCTGGAAAAAATGGGCGGCGGCAAATTCGAGTCCGTGCTGGAAAAAATGACCAACAACCGCATTAAGGGCGTGCTGCTGGGCGCCGGCGTTACCGCCGTGATCCAGTCCTCCAGCGCCGTGACCGTGATGGCCGTGGGCTTTGTAAATTCCGGCATTATGGCACTGAACCAAGTGGTGGGCATTATTATGGGCGCCAATATCGGCACCTGTATCACCTCCTGGCTGCTGTCGCTCACCGGCATTGAGAGCAGCAATGTATTCTTGACCATGCTGAAACCCAGCACCTTCTCCCCGATACTGGCGCTGATCGGCATTGTACTCTATATGTTCTGCAAAAGCGAGAAGAAGAAGGAACTGGGTTCCATTCTCCTGGGATTCTCTACTCTGATGTTCGGCATGGAGGCTATGAGCGGCGCTGTGGCACCGCTGGAGAGCGATCCGGCCTTTACCGGCGTATTCACCATGTTCTCTAACCCCATTCTGGGCGTGCTGGTGGGTATGATCCTCACCGCCATCATTCAAAGTTCTTCCGCTTCCGTGGGTATTCTGCAAGCACTGTCCGCCACCGGTGCCATCTCCGTGGGCATGCCGCATTTCCCATTATTTTGGGGCAAAATATCGGCACCTGCATCACGGCGCTGATCTCCAGTATCGGCACTCAACAAAAACGCCAAGCGCACCGCTGTCATTCACCTAACCTTTAACATCATCGGCGTGGTGTGCGGAATGGCACTGTTCTACGGTGCCAATGCCATCTTCCACTTTGCCTTTTTGGACAAAGCGGTGAACGGCGCAGACATTGCTGCCATTCACACCGCATTCAATGTATTTTGCACTGTGCTGCTGTTCCCCTTTGGCAAGCAGCTGGAAAAGCTGTCCTGCCTGATCGTGCGGGACAAGGCAGACAAGACGCAGCCCGCTGCCGCAGACAGCGACGCACTGGTAGAGGAACGCTTTTTGATGTCCCCGTCCTTTGCCATTGAGAAGTGCCGGGAGCGCACCAACGATATGGCCCGCCTGGCCCAGAAAAACACCCTGCTGTCCCTGGGCTTCATCCGGGGCTACAATAAGAAAGACAGCGAGGCTATTCACCAAAATGAAAAGGCGCTGGATGCCTTTGAGGACGAACTGGAGACCTACCTGGTCAAGATCAGCAGCATGCAGCTGAGCCTGGAGAACAGTATGCAGGTGAGCAAGCTGTCCCACGCCATCGGCAACTTTGAACGGATCGGCGACGACGCAGTGAATATTCTAAAAACCAAGCGCACCATGCACGAGGACAAGATCCACTTCTCCAAGGAAGCCTCCAAGGAGCTGGAAGTGATGAGCAGCGCCGTGCAGGAGATTATCACCAAGGCCACCAACGCCTTTATTGAGAACGATGTGGCTGCCGCCCAAACCATTGAGCCGCTGGAGCAGGTGATTGACAACTTAAAGGCAGAGCTGCGCGCCCGCCACACCAAGCGCTTGCAGGCCGGGGAATGCACCATTGAGACCGGTATGCTGTTCTTTGACATCATCAACAGCTTTGAGCGCATTGCGGACCACTGCTCCAATCTGGCTGTGTGCATTATCGAGCTGAGCCAGGGCAGCTACCAGACCCATCGCTACTTAAAGAGCGTAAAGAGCCAAGAGAACGCCCGGTTTATGGAAAGCTTTGAGGATTATTTGCGCAAATACGCATTGCACTAACGGTGAATTTTTGCTATGCTAAAAGGAGTAGGAGGTGACGGTGTGAGCCAAAAGATCTATATTGTAGAGGACGATGCCAGTATTCGAGAGCTGGAAAGCTATGCCCTAAAGAGCGCCGGATTTGAAACACTGGGATTTGAGAACAGCCGGGATTTCTTCGCCCAAATGGAGAGCCACCTGCCGGATCTGATCCTGCTGGACATTATGCTGCCGGGCACAGACGGACTGAAAGTGCTGGAGACCATTCGCTCCACCCCCGCTTACAGCAAACTGCCGGTGATCCTGGTGACTGCCAAAACCGGCGAGATCGACGCAGTTAAAGGGCTGGACTCCGGCGCCGATGACTATATAACCAAGCCCTTTGGGGTGATGGAGCTGATCTCTCGGGTAAAGGCGCTGCTGCGCCGCATCGACCGGGTGAAGAAAGAGGATCTGAACTACGGCACCATTCGCATAGACGTGAGCCGACACACCGTGCAGGTAGACGGCAACGAAGTGGAGCTGACCTATAAAGAATACGAAATTCTCAAGTACCTGATGAAGAACCGGGGCATTGTGCTCACCAGAGACTCCCTGATGGAAAAAATTTGGGGCTACGATTTCGAACACGGCAACCGCACGGTGGATGTACATATCCAGTCCCTGCGCAAAAAGCTGGGCACCGCCGGGGACGCCATTAAAACCATTCGCAATGTGGGCTACAAGATCGGTGACTGATCATGCGTAAGAAAGTCTTTTTCCGTGTATTTTGCTTTACCGCTCTGGCTGTGATCGCCACCGTGGTGCTCATCACCCTGGCGCTGACAGTGGCACACGGCGACACCGGTGCCTTGACCGGCGCCATCATCCGCAAGGAGCTGCCCTATGTACTGGGCATTTTAGCGGCAGTGCTGGGGGCTTCCGTGCCGGTTAGCTACGCCATCACCGGCGCAATTATTCAACCGCTGGAACAGTTGGGCGAACACATCGACCATATTGACCGGGTACAAACCGAAAAAGAGCTGCGCCCCTTTGTGGAGAAGATCCGGGCCAATAATGAAAAAAAGCGCCAGCTGGAAAAACAAAAAAAGCAATTTACCGCCAATGTGTCCCACGAACTGAAAACCCCACTGACCTCCATTGCCGGTTATGCTGAACTGATCGAAAACGGAATGGCTCGGCCGGAGGACATAAAGCCCTTTGCCCACACCATTCGCAAGCAGGCGCAGCGGCTGGTGTCTTTGGCAGAGGATATTATTCAACTGTCCCAGCTAGAGGAGAACGACGGCGAGATCCTCTTTGAAGAAGTGAATTTAACGGAATTGGCGTCGGACTGCGTGCAGTCCCTGCAAATCAATGCCCAAAGCCGAACAGTAGACCTGCACCTGGCGACCCCGGAAGCGCCCATTTACATTAAGGGCAACAAAAGCCTGCTGGAGGAACTGCTCTACAACCTGTGCGACAACGCCATTCGCTACAACAAGCCCCAAGGCAGTGTTACGGTAACCCTGCACCCGGAGCAGGGCGGCACCGCCTTACAGGTGGCCGACACCGGCATCGGCATACCGGAGAAGTACCGGGAGCGTATCTTTGAACGCTTCTTTCGAGTGGACAAAAGCCGCAGCAAAGAGACCGGCGGGACCGGGCTGGGGTTGGCCATCGTCAAGCATATTGCCCAGGTGCACGACGCAACGATGGAGCTGGACAGCGTGGAGGGAAAAGGCACAACCATTACCGTGCACTTCCCGGAATAATATGGTATATATATTTATATAAGAAACGGACAGCCGTGGCAGCTGTCCGTTTTTTGCGCTTTTATAGTTTTTATACATTTTACGGCACTTGTCAAATTTTCAGACATTTCGTTATAAATAACTAATTACAAATCGTTATCGCGGTCATATACTATGTGTAGAAATTTTAGAAAAGGAGTTTTAGTTGTGGCTACGAAGCAAAAAAAGCCGATGGCAAAGACCATCATCAAGGCCGCCGTGATTATCGGCGTGCTGATCATTCCGCTGATGTACAGTTACTTCTATCTGAGCGCGTTCTGGGATCCGTATTCCCGCTTGCAGGATGTATCTGTGGCGGTAGTCAACCTGGACCAAGGCGCTAAAATCAACGGCAAAGACCGCAATGTAGGTAAAGAGATTTGTGACAATTTAGAGGAAGACGGCTCGCTGAACTTCCACTTTGTCAGTGAGGCAGACGCAAAAGACGGTCTGATGAACGACAAGTATTATGCCGAGGTTCTGATTCCGGCAGACTTGACCGATTCCATCTCCACGGCCTCCAAGAATACCAAGAAGCAACACGCCCAAATCCAATATGTTGCCAACCAAAAGCGCAACTACTTAGCCTCCCAGATTTTGGAAAGCGGCATGATGCCCACCATTAAAGAAACCGTCAACGGTGCGGTAAACAAGGAAATCACCGCCACCCTGACAGATAAGCTTTACTCCGTGCCGGACGCGCTGGAGATCCTGAAAGACGGCTTACAGCAGCTGTCTGACGGCGCCGGTTCCGTAAAAGGCGGCACCCAGCAGCTGTCCACCGCCACCATCAGCCTGAATGTAGGCACGGAAAAGCTGGCAAAGGGCAGCAAAGACCTGGTCAGCGGCCTGTCTGTATTTAAGGCCGGTACCGCCAAGCTGGCAGACGGCGCAACCCAGGTAGACACCGGCGCCGCCAAGCTGCAAAAGGGCGCTGCCACCTTGAAAGCCGGCACCCAGCAGCTAAACAACAATGTACCCGCCCTGAAAAGCGGCGTAAAGAAGCTGAACGACGGTGCCACCCGCGTTGGCAGACGGTTCGCTGCCCTAAGCACCAACCTGAAAGCATATACCGACGGCGTGGCTAACGCCTCTGCCGGCAGCGACGATGTGATGGACGGTATCGCCAAGCTCCAGTCCGGCATTACCGGTCTGGAAAGCGGCTTGGTCGACTTGAAGACCCAGTCCGCAGACGGCGCCACCGACTTGGCTGCCGCGGAGAAGAAGCTGGAGACTGGCGTGGACCAGATGACCACCCAGCTGAGCGTCTACACCACCGGTGTAGACAGCCTGATCACCAACTTTGAGACCAGCGTAAAGCTGCTCACCGGGGCTTATCCCTACATTAGCAACGCCGCTGTGCAGCAGCAGGTGGGTCAGTATCTGCAACAGTGCAACACCGCAGAAAATCGAGAGAAACTTGCCAAGCTGAAGCAGGGCAAGAGCCAGATCAATACCGGTTTGGCCACCATGAAGCAGGGCGTGCAGCTGCTGGAGACCGACTCTGCCAAGAGTATGGCCAAACTGCAAGCGGGTATCGGCCAGGTACAGGCCGGTGTCAAAATGTTAGACGACGGTGCTGTGGCTCTAAACACCGGCACTGCAAAACTGCAAAAGGGCCTGCAAACCCTGGAAAAGAACAATGATGCGCTGAACGCAGGCGCAGCCGCCGTAGCCACCGGCGCAAGCCAGTTGGCAGACGGCACCGACACCCTGCTGTCCTCCTCCGGCACCCTGGCCAAGGGCGTAACCGCACTGGACAGCGGCGCAGGCGACCTGCTGGCAGGCGTAAAGGCACTGAAAGCCGCCACTGCCCAGCTGGCAGACGGTTCTGACCAAATCAACACCAAGACGACGACCATTCAAAACGGTGCCTCCCAACTGCAAAGCGGGATCAACCAGCTGAACGGCGGTGCCTCTCTCAACTGGAAAACGGTGCTGACAAGCTGAACACCGGTGCCGCCGCATTAAAGGCCGGCACAGACACCGCCAAGGACGGTGTGGAGGAAAACCTGACCACCACCAACGACCAGCTGAAGGCTCTGGACGGCTTGGCCGATTACAGTGAGGAGCCGGTATCCACCGACACCCAGCATGTGCAGCCGGTAGACAACTACGGCTCCGCATTCGCCCCTTACTTTATGAGTCTGTCGATGTGGGTCGGCGGTTTGATGATCTTCTTCGGTATCTACCTGGATTATCAAAAGAAAATTCGTATTCTGTCTAAAGACAGCGACCATGTGGTACTGCGTGCATTCGTGTTCATGCTGCTGGGTCTGCTCCAGGCGGTGCTGCTGGCATTCGTAATCCACCACGCGCTTGGTATTAAAGTCGCCAACTTAGGTATGCTGTACCTGTCTTGCTGTTTGGTATCGCTGACCTTTATCTCGATCATTCAGTTCTGCCTGGTACACTTGGGCGACGCAGGCAAGTTTGTTGCGCTGCTGCTGCTGATCTTGCAGCTGACCTCCTGCGCAGGCACCTTCCCCATCGAGACCTGCCCCACCTTCTTCCAGAAGCTGTATCCGTTCATGCCCATGACCTACTCCGTGCGCCTGTTTAAGGAAGCACTGGCCGGCACATGGAACGGCAGCGTTACCAAGGATGTACTGATCCTGGTGGCCATTATGGTGGTATTCACCCTGGCAACCACCCTGCTGAGTGCCTACCGTGATCGTCATAAAATCAAAGAGATGATGGCAAACGGACCGGAAGCTGTGCTGAAGAAATAAATCCTCAAACCCCTTTCAAGGAGCCTGTAAACAATTGCAGGCTCCTTTTTTACGGCATAAACAAAGCCCCGACGGTGCTGCACCGCCGGGGTCCTTTCTGTTTTATGCGATTGTTACAGCGTACCGCTGGCCCGCTCTACCGCCACCTTTTGGCAATCGGCAGCCAAGTGACGCAGCTGCGCCGCCAACTGGTCCGGGGTCTTGCGCATTCCGCTGCGCACCCAATCCAGCACCGTGCCTGTAATGCCGTAGGCAAAAAAGTCCGCAATAAAGTGTTGCTCCTCCTCACTGACCTGCAAACCGGAGCGCAAGTTCAACTTAGCAACTGCATCCCGAAACAGCGTCGCTGCACTCTGGAACAAGAATCGACGAAACTCATCGTCTGCGTGGAGCACCGCATTCTTATAAAGCGCCGCGTCCGCCGCCATCGTCTCAAACATTTGCAACAAATGGGTATTCCAGTTTTCAAAGGTCAGACCGTCGGTAAAGGGATCAAAAATCTCCTGTTTATAAATCTGACCCAGCAGGGCGTACTTGTCTGCAAAATGATAATAAAAGGTTTGACGATTGAGCTGGCACCGGTTCGTAATATCGGACACGGTGATCTTCTCAAAGGGCGTTTGGCGCATAATGTCCTTCAGCGCCGTCTCCAACGCGGTAACGGTTATTTTTTTTACAGACACAACATTTCCTCCCGGAATATTATTTTATATCGTAGCGGGCAACCGTCGGCGGATAAAATCGTCCACGGTCCGATGATATTCTTCCTCATTGAGCAGGCAGCTTTGGGCGTGCTTGGCGTTGTCAAAAATTTTCAGTTCCTTTTTATCCGCCGGACACAGGTTATAGAGTTCGTACACCATCTCCGGGGGTACAAAGTCGTCCAGCGCACCGTGGATAAAGAGAATGGGCACCTTGGCCTCTCGCACGCTTTGGCGCACATCTGTCTTTTCCAAATCGAACCCGGCCAGGCGTTTGTTCATCTCATTTAACAGCCACAGCACCGGCTGGGGTGGCGCAGCCCGGCATTCCGAGCCACATAGGAAAACTCGTCCTTGGCACTGGTATAGGCGCAGTCGGAGATAATCAGCTTGACACAATCCGGGCAGCGGCTGCCTGCCAGCTGCAACACGGTAGCAGCGCCCATAGACACCCCGTGGAGTATCACGGTAATATCCTGCCCAAAGCGGGCAGTCAGGTACTCGATCCAGCGGAGCATATCTTGGCTCTCATAGTAATCAAAGCCCACATACTCGCCACTGGAGGCACCGGCGCCCACATGGTCGCAGCAAAAGAAGCCGTAGCCCAGGTCGTGGTAGTGCTTAATAAAAGTATGCGGGTCCACCGTGTGATCTGCATGGAACCCGTGGGAGCCGAACACAATCACCTTGGAGTCACCCTTCGGCGGCAGATAATACCCCCGCAGCAGGTCACCCCGGTCAGAGGTGATGGTGCAGTTCTCCACCGGCTGGGTGTTGACCCAATCGGTGTACTTTTGGCGCCAGGCGTCCGCCATAGCGTAATCGTCCTTGTCCTTCATCTCCATCAGGCGGGTCATGGGGCGCTTGGGGCGATCCCCACGGCCCATCACCTGCTTATACAGATTGACCGCTTCTGCCGCAACCAAGCCCGCTGCGGCGGCGCCTAATGCCACTGTTTTCAACTTCATAAAAAATCCCCCTTATCCGCCGGCAGCCACAAGCGGCACACCTGCTTCTGTCCCTATTTTACCAAAAACGACAGGGTTTTCAACTTTGGAAATTTATACGGCACCCGGCAGCGCCTGTCTATTAAAACAGCCCGCTTACCGGAGCAAGTGGGCCAAGGGAATACGCTTATTCTTCTACCGTTTTGGTGGCCACAAAGTGCACCCCGGTGCGGAAGATATTGTCTACCACCACATCGCCCACATGCACCGGCGCCGTGACCTCCACTTTATCCAGAAGCCGCATGGCCTCCTTCATCATATACTTGGGGATCTGGCCGTCCGTCTTTACCGGCAGGCGGCAAGCGCTTTTGCTGCGCAGCCGCACGGTGGAGGTGATTACCCGGGTGGGGTTCTTCAGCTCATTGTGACCGTACTCCGCACCCCGAGGACAACGATTGCCGGTCACCGTATAACCGTGCTCCTCATCTACCTTTAAGTGGCAGCCCTTGGGGCACATAATGCAAATCAAATTCTTCATGCCTGTACCTCCTCTGCTGCAATATGCAAGGTGTCGCCGTCCATCCGTGCCAGCAGCGCCTTAGGAATCTTAATGGTCTCCATCTCGCCGGGAGCCATATGCTCCCGCTTAAAGGACGCAATAACCTGATCGCCGCAGGTCACCTGAATGCGGCTCTCCTTAAACACGCGCCGCACCCGGAAGTAGAACTCCACGCCGTCACTGTCTGCACGGAAACGCTGGGGCACCGTATAGCCGATATGGGCATTGGTTGTCACCTGCACTGTGCGCTCCCGATCCAGCTCGCCGGCCTGCACATAATCCGCAGCCGCCGCGCCGGCAGCCATACTCTCTGCGGTCACAAAGTCTACCAAATCATGCACATGCAGCGCATTGCCGCAGGCAAAAATGCCGGGCACCGAGGTCTCCCGGTTCTCATACACCAACGCGCCGTTGGTGCGTGGATCCATAACGATTCCGGCGTCCCGAGTCAATTCATTCTCCGGGATCAGCCCCACGGACAACAGCACCGTATCGCAGTCAAAAGTCATCTCCGTACCGGGAATGGGACGACGCTGGTCGTCCACCTGGGACACGACCACCTGCTCCACCCGGGCTTTGCCCCGAATGTCCGTAATGGTGTGGGACAGATACAGCGGAATATCAAAATCCTCCAGGCACTGCACAATGTTGCGCTGCAAGCCGCCGGAATAAGGCATTACCTCTACGCAGGCCAGCACCTTGGCGCCCTCCAGGGTCATACGCCGAGCCATAATCAGCCCAATGTCACCGGAGCCGAGAATGACCACACGCTTGCCCACCATGTAGCCCTCCATATTCACATACCGCTGGGCAGCACCGGCAGTGAGCACGCCGGCCGGGCGCGTGCCGGGAATGGAGATGGCGACCGCGGGTGCGCTCTCTGCACCCCATGGCCAGCACAATGCTCTTGGCCTCCAGCACCCGGTAGCCCTCTTTCTTGCTTACCGCGTGCACCTGCTTCTCCGGGGTCACCTGGAGCACCATGGTGTCCAGGAATACCTCCACGCCGGTGTCCGCCACCATGGCGGCAAAGCGAGAGGCGTACTCCGGACCGGTAAGCTGCTCTTTGAAGTAATGCAGGCCAAAGCCGTTATGGATACACTGGTTGAGAATACCGCCCAGTTCCTTGTCCCGCTCTAAGATAGCAATGTGTTTCAGCCCTTTGTTCCAGGCTGCATAGGCAGCTGCCAAACCGGCAGGTCCGCCGCCAATTACGATCAGATCATACATTACGCACGCACCTCCCCTTTTGTATAGGCAGTAAGAATTTCGCTGCCGTCCCGATCCTGCAAAATCGTCAACGGCGACACGCCCAGTTCCCGCGCCAGCAGGTCTACCACCCGCGGCCCGCAAAAGCCGCCCTGGCAGCGCCCCATACCGGCGCCGGTGCGGCGCTTAATGCCATCTACGGATACCGGCGGAATAGGCGAATGAATGGCATCTAAAATCTCGCCCTCCGTCACCGTCTCACATCGGCAGATCACCCGCCCGTAAGCAGGGTTTTTCTCAATCAGCGCCTTGCGTTCCGCAGCGCTCAACCGGTTGAAATGCACTTTCTCCCGGCTGTCTATGTAGCTGTCTTTCTCCGTCAGATCCAGTCCGTCTGCGGCCAGCAGCTCCGCCGCATAATCGGCAATGGCCGGCGCAGAAGTCAGCCCGGGAGAGCGAATGCCCGCCACATTCAGAAAATGCGCCGCCGCAAAATCAATAATAAAATCATCCACGGTGGAATTGGCCCGCATACCGGCAAAGTTGCGGATATTCTGGCGAAAATCTACGCCGGGCACCGTGCGCACCGCCTTTTGGCGCACCTCAGCCAGGCCCGCTGCGGTATCGGAAGTATCGTCCGGATCCCGGCGCACCACCGCATTTGGCCCCACGATCAAATTGCCGTGCACCGTAGGCGCCACCAGCACGCCCTTGCCCTCTTTGCCCGGGCACTGGAAGATCACCGTAGACACCCGGTTGCCCTCGCACTTATCCAGCAGGTAATACTCGCCTACCGTAGGCTCTACGGTAAAGGACGGCGCCGCCACCAGGTTGTTCACCCGATCGGCGTACACGCCGGCAGCGTTGATCACATACCGAGCCTCCACCGTGTCTTTGCCGTCGGACAGGGCATAGCCCTCCGCTGTCTTTTCAATCTTCTCCACCGGGAACCGACGGCGCAGTTCACAACCGTTTTGCACCGCCACCTCGGCCATAGCCAAACCAAACTCCCAAGGATTAACAATGGCTGCCGTAGGCGCCCACAAAGCACCCTTGGCTGTCTCCGTTACATTGGGCTCCTTGGCTCGCACCTGCGCGGCGTCCCAAAGCTCCAGCCCCGGCACACCGTTCTCGCGCCCCCCTGCTCCAGCAGGTCCTGCAAGGTATCCATGTCTTCATCGTTCAAGGCCACCACCAGGGAGCCGGTGTCTTTCCAAGACACATGGAGCTTTTTGCAAATCTCCCGGCTCATGGCATTGCCTTTTACATTCAGCTTGGCCATCAGCGTGCCCGGGTGCGGATCGTACCCGGCGTGCATAATGGCGCTGTTGGCGCGGGTGGCACCCATACAGATGTCGTTCTCTTTCTCCAACAGAACGACCCGCACCCGGCAGCGCGCCAGCCGGTAAGCACAGGCACACCCGGCAATACCGCCGCCGATGATCGCTACATCATACATTTGTATATCCCCCCTTATTCTTGCAAAACAGGCAAAAAAATAAGCAACGAAAAAAGACGGAGCGCTCTGCTCCGTGCTTTTACCGTTACTCAAATCTCTCGGCCGTTATGCACTTAAAGTAATTTTAGTATAACACAAAGAATTGCCGCTGGCAATACGCAAAAAAGATAATGAACATCTGTGCATTATCTTACATCTGCCAAACCCCCGGATTGGTGGAGGACACTGCCAGTGCGCCCGCCTCCAGGGCGTTGACCACATCGGTCTTTTCCGTCACCAATCCCCCGGCGATAATGGGCTTGCCACAGGTGGCAGCCACCCGATGAATCACCTTTGGCATAAGCCCGGGCAGCACTTCGATCAAATCCACACAGCGCTCATTCTTCATTTTGGCTATATTCTCCATTGCAATGGAATCAATCAGAAAAAAGCGCAAAATGGTGCGCAGTCCCTTGGCCTTGGCAAAGCGTAACAGCGGCAGCCGGGTAGAAATAATCCCATCCGGCCGGGCTGCGTGAATCAGATAATCCACTGCTGCCTCCCGGGCAGACAGACCTTCGATCAGGTCTGCGTGCACAAATACCGTTTTGCCCGCCGTCTTCAGCTCGGCCACAATCCGCGGCACGGAATTCAAATCTCCAAACAGCACAAATACCACCCGGCACGGACTGTTCAGACACCGCTCCAACCCCGGCTCGTCCTTTACAGCTGCCACAATGGGGCTGTCCCCCAGCGTATTTTCCAAAAATCCCATACTGTTCCCCCCTGTACGGTTTTGGCTTTTTCTCCCTCTCATTGTACCTGTTTTTTCCCGGCAAGTCAACCGGGGACAATCGGGTATTGCTTTAGGCGCTGAATATGGTACAATAGGCTTGAAAGACAGGGGGATTTTTTATGTTAAAAGAAGCACTGCGTGCCCGCACGGCGGGTACGGCCAAAGAGAAGCAGATTTTTATTTTCGGTCACTGTCGGCTGACGGTACTGACCCCGCGACTGATCCGGGTGGAGCACTGCTCCGACGGCGCATTTGAAGACAGAGCCAGCACTGCGGTGTGGTTCCGAGCCTTTGATGTGCCACCGTGCAAGGCAACACTGCACCGGGGAACGATCACCCTAACCACACCGGAGATTACCCTCACCGTCCACGCCCGCACCGGCACGCCGCAGACGGTAACTTTTTCAAACGGCAAAACGGCGGACTGCCTGAACTTCGGCAACCTGCACGGCACCTGCCGCACCCTGGACGCTACCTTTGGGCCGGTCCCTTTGCAGGACGGCCTGGTGTCCCGGGACGGGGTGAGTCTCTTAGACGACAGCCGCAGCTTTTTGTTGGATGCGGACGGCCGTTTCTGCCCCCGCAAGAGAAAGGGCAAAAGATGTGTATGTATTTGCCTACGACCACGACTACCGGGCAGCGATACAGGATTTTTATAAAATCAGCGGATCGGTGCCCCTGATCCCCCGGTTTGCCCTGGGCGTGTGGTGGAGCCGCTACCACGCCTACACCCAGGAGGAATACTTAGGGCTGATGAAGCGCTTTGCGGCGGAAAATGTGCCGCTGACGGTAGCCACCGTGGATATGGACTGGCACTGGACGGACCCCAACAAACGCTTTGGCACCCACTATAAGGGCAAAGACGGCTGGACAGGCTATTCCTGGAATACGGAACTGTTCCCGGACTACAAGGCCTTTTTGCAGGATCTGCACCAAATGGGGTTGCACACCACCGTCAACCTACACCCGGCGGACGGGGTGCGCGCCTTTGAGGATCCGTACCCGGCCATGGCTAAGGCGATGGGGCTGGATCCGAAATCCAAGCAGGATATTCCGTTCCGGTGCGGCAGCGATACCTTTTGGAACGCCTACTTTGATGTGCTCCACAAGCCCTATGAAAAAGAGGGCGTGGACTTTTGGTGGTTGGACTGGCAACAGGGCAAAAAAAGCGATGTGCCCGGGCTGGACCCGCTGGTGGCGCTGAACCACTATCATTATTTGGACAACGCAGAGAACGGCAGGCTGCCGCTGATCCTGTCCCGCTACAGCGGCCCGGGTGCCCACCGCTATCCCCTGGGCTTTTCCGGCGACACCGCCCAAAGCTGGCGGGTGCTGCACTTTCAGCCCTACTTTACAGCTACGGCAGCCAATGTGGGCTACACCTGGTGGAGCCACGACATCGGCGGCCACTACCTGGGCGAGCGCAACGAGGAGCTGTACCTGCGCTGGCTGCAACTGGGGGTATTCAGCCCCATTCTGCGGCTGCACTCCACCTCCAACGACCTGATGGGCAAAGAGCCTTGGCGCTATCGGCCGGATGTGTGCGCCGCTGCCAAGGACTGGCTGCGCCTGCGCCATCGGCTAATTCCCTACCTCTACACAATGGACGCTCGCACCCACCGGGAGGGACTGGCCCTGTGTGAGCCACTGTACTATGCCTACCCGGAGGCGGAGGAAGCCTACGACAAAGCCTACCGCAACGGCTACCTGTTTGGCAGCCAGCTGTTGGTGTACCCCATCACCTCTCCGCAAAAAAAGCAGCTGGGTATGGGCGCTGTGGACGCCTGGATCCCGCCGGGACGGTGGACGGATCTGTTCACCGGGGCGGTCTACACCGGTCCCCTGTGCCTGACCCTTCACCGGGAATTGACGGAAATGCCGGTGCTGGCCAAGGCCGGAGCCATCCTACCGCTAAGCGACGACCCGGGCAACGCCTGTGGCAACCCGGCGGCGCTGACCCTGTGGCTCTATGCCGGGGACGGCGACTTTACCTTATATGAGGACAACGGCCAAACGGATTTTGACACCCACAAGGCCGAGACCCAAATCACCCAGCAGCTGCAAGGCAGTACACTGACGGTGACTGTGGCGCCCACCGCCGGCGACTGCATCGTGCTGCCGAAAAAGCGACAGCTAACCTTGGTATTCAAGGATCTGGGTAATCCGTCCTCACCTGCGCAGAAGCGGAAGTGACCCAAAATGCCGCAGGCGAAGCTACCGTCATTCTTACCGACTATGACCCTACTGTGGGGATACAACTGCACCTGCAAGGGGCTACCTACCGCAAGGCAGTACCGGTCAAAGCGCGGGTGCTGAACATCTTTGCCGCTGGCAGGGCAGCAATGCGCACAAAACCCAGTGCTACCGTTTGTTCAAAATCGCCAAAACCAAAGAGGAACTGCGCCGGGCGCTGAAGCGCACCCGCCTGCCGGGCACCGTGCGCCGGGCAGTAGAAGAAACCCTCTTGCAAACGGACGCATAATCGTGTAAAATGGTACGGCAAATCAACGAGAGGGCGGCAGACATCTGCCGAAAATGAAAATTATGGAACAACGCGAACAACTGGGCAGCCGCCTGGGCTTTATTCTGCTGAGCGCCGGGTGCGCCATCGGCATTGGCAATGTGTGGAAATTCCCATACATGGTGGGGCAATACGGCGGCGGCAGCCTTTGTACTGATCTATCTGTTTTTCTTAGTGATCCTGGGCATACCGGTGATGACCATGGAATTTGCCATGGGTCGCGCCGGCCAGCGCAGCCCCGCCCGGCTGTACCAGCAGTTGGAGCCGAAGGGCAGCAAGTGGCACCTGCACGGCTATGTGGCCATGGCCGGCAACTATATTCTGATGATGTTTTACACCAGCGTGGCCGGGTGGATGCTGGACTACTTTGTCCGCACCGCCGGCGGCCAGTTCGTAGGCGCCGACACCGACGGTGTGGCGGCACAATTCAGCCAAATGCTGGGCGACCCGCTACGCATGACTCTGTTTATGGGCATTATCGTCGTGTTGGGCTTCTTGGTGTGCTCCTTTAGCCTGCAAAAGGGGCTGGAGCGCATTACCAAGTGGATGATGGTGGCACTGCTGGTCATTATGGTGGTGCTGGCGATCAACAGTGTATGCACCGCCGGGGGCAGCCAGGGGCTGCGCTTTTACCTGGTGCCGGATTTGGCACGGATGAAGAAAGTGGGCATCGGCAATGTGGTGGCCGGAGCCATGAACCAGGCGTTCTTTACCCTGAGTCTGGGCATCGGCGCTATGGCCATCTTTGGCAGCTATATCGGCAAGGAGCGCGCACTGATGGGCGAGTCTGCCCGGGTGGCGGCGCTGGACACGCTGGTGGCTCTGTGCTCCGGACTGATCATTTTCCCCGCCTGCTTTGCCTACGGTGTGCAACCGGACAGCGGTCCCAGCCTGATCTTCATTACCCTGCCTAATATCTTTAACCACATGCCCCTGGGGCGCGTGTGGGCAGCCTGTTCTTTGTGTTTATGAGCTTTGCCGCCTTTTCCACCGTGCTGGGCGTGTTTGAAAACATTGTGTCCTGCACCATGGATCTGTCCGGCTGGAGCCGCAAAAAGGCCTGCCTGTTCAACGGCATTCTCATGCTCCTGCTGAGTATGCCCTGCGTATTAGGGTTCAATGTGCTCTCCAAGTTCCAGCCTTTGGGTCCGGGACCGGCGTGCTGGATCTGGAGGACTTTGTGGTGAGCAATCTGCTGCTGCCGCTGGGCTCTCTCATCTTTATTTTCTTCTGCACCTCCCGCTACGGCTGGGGCTGGAAGGACTTTACCAAAGAGGCCAACACCGGCAAGGGACTGAAAGTGCAGCGCTGGATGCGTGGCTATATGTGCTATGTGCTGCCGGTACTGGTGGCCGTAATCCTGGTGCTGGGGCTGATCCGCCACTGATAAAACGGCAGTCGCGCCAAATTGTCGCATAAATACAGACAAAAAGCCTTTTCTGCAATGGAAGTTGCAAAAAAGGCTTTCTTTTTTACCAGAGATAGGCTACTCTATATCTTAGGATCGTGTTGCCAAAAATCGAAAACGCAACCGGAACATATAGGGGGAAGCAATATGGAAGAAAAGAAGTATATCGGCCGCCGGGAACAAACCGGCTTTTTGGTGGGTCTCAGCGGCCAAAATATGGTCTATTCCCTAATTGGAGCGTCATTCTTTACTTATTTTATGACGGATATTGCCCTGTTCCCGGCACTGGTGGTCAGCGTGCTGCTGATCGTAATGAAAGTGTGGGACGGGGTCAACGATCCCATTGTCGGCTCAGCTTTATTGATAAACACACCTTCAAAAACGGCGAAAAGCTGCGGCCGTTTTGCGCTACACCCCGCTGCCGGTAGGGATCTTTACCGTGCTGCTGTTTGTGGTGTTCTCTACCAAAGAAGAGCTGTTGTGGCTGCGGGTCAGCTACTTTGTGATTATGTATATTTGTTGGGATCTGGCCTACACGGTGCAGGATGTGTCCATCTGGGGCATTACCGCCGCCGTATCGCCCAATTCCAATGAGCGGGACCGGTTCGTCCAATGGGCGCGCACCATCGGCTCCTGCGTATATAGCGCATTCAGCACCGTCATTCCCATGGCGCTGGAGATGATAGCCAACGCCACCGGAGCAAGTATGGCGCTGATGGCGCTGGTGTTTGCCCTGATTTTCGGGCTAGGCGGCTCCATGCTCAGCTACCGCTGCTATGCGGCACAGGAGCGGATCCATGTGGTGCAGGAGGTGCAGCAGCAAAGCCTGTGGGAGAGCTTTTCCTTGCTGTTTAAGAACAAAATGCTGCTGCTTGTGACCCTTGCCAATCTACTGGGTGCTCTGGGCTTTGGCGCCAATTTGGTGACCTACTTCTTCAAGTACGAGATTGCCGCGGACTTTTTGGGCGAGAACAGCCTGATCGGCGCGCTGGGGCTGTCCACCATCTACTACATTATGACCGGGCTGCCGGGCTTTTTAGGTATGCTGGCGGCAGATAAGATCAAAAAATGGTGCCACGGCTATGTGAATGCTCTGATCGTGATGCAGGCCTGCAATATTTTAGCGCGCATTGCCGCGTACTTTATTGGATTTGAGGGCAAGAATTTGTGGTTTGCCATGGCGGTGATCGGCCTGGGCGGTATTCCCCTGGGTGCCGCCGCCATTGCCCAAACTGCCATCTTCTGCGACAGCATCGACTATATGGAGTGGAAGACCGGCAAGCGCACCGAGGGCATCACCTTCTCCATGCAGACCTCGTTTACAAAAATCTCCAGCGGTATTACCGCCGGCCTGGCGACCCTGGCGCTGCACCTGCTGCACTACAAGCCCATTGAGGGGGCGTCCACCTACCTGGGCACCCAAAGTGCCGCCTTTGACCGCTGGATCTGGCCGCTGGTGATTCTGACCCCGGCCATTGCCAGTCTGCTGTATATTGTCCCGCTGCTGTTTATCCGCTACACCCCCGCCCAACGGGCACAGGTGGAGCAGGAGCTAAAAGCCCGCAGGGCAGCGACGGACAGCCAAAACACTTGATACACACAAAAAGAGCACGCAGTTCGCACTGCGTGCTCTTTTTGTTTTTGTCTATTTACAGAGTCGTGTTGGCAGTAACAACCGCCCGGTGTCAATCCCTCAGAGCGAACTGCACCTCCACCGGCTCACCGGCCTTGCAGTGCAGGGTGCGTACCGTTTGGCCGCAGCGCACGGTCAGCGTGCGGTCCACATCGGCGGTGAGCACCGCCTGCACCGTACCGGCCGCCAGATCCCATTGCAGTCGGGTAACGGTGGCTCGGTTGCGGGTCTTTAGTCCGGTGAGGCGTGCCCCCTGTCAAATCCGCTCTCCGGCAGCGCCGGCAGCAGTTCGATCTCATCGGCATTGGAGTACACTAGCGCCTCGTGCACAATGCCCAAATAGCCGATGGCAAAATCCGTACAGTAGCAGCTGCCCCGGTCATAGTCATGGTTGGTCATCAGGGAGTTGTACCGGATCTTATGGTTCATCAAATTCACCAGTGCGTCCGTCAAGGCAGCGCGGTCTTGCAGCCGGGCAGCGATCAGGCTGCGGTGCACCAGGGCGTGGGATGCCTCATTCTCGCTTTTCCGATTCTCTACCGCCTGCTTGCAGGCAGCGGTCAGCCGGGCATTGCCCCGGGTCTCCATCAGCGGCCAGGCACAGTACAGGTGGCTCAAGTGCCGGTGCTCGTTATTCTCATCAAAAGCAGTCGTAGCCCATTCCTTCAGCGCTCCGGTATCGTCATACAGATAGGGCGGCAGGTTCGTTTCCAACTGCTTCCACCGACTTTGGTCCGCACCGGGAGCCACATCGTTCATCACGGAAAGCAGCATTTCCATATTATCCCGGCAAGCAGCAATATCAATGGCGCAGTTGGCGTCTGACGGGCTGGCATAATTATCCGGATTATTTTCCGGCGAATAGCTGGGCACAATGCAGTAACTTTGGCCCTCGCCCAGCGCCGTCTTTCCCTTTTCATAATGAATGGAGCCGTCCGCCGAAGTGTAATATTCCGGGGTCAGCAGCTGCGCCCAGTAGTTGGCGGCCTTGGTCAACAGCGGGTAGAGAATATCCTCCTCCAGCCGCAGATAGCCCCGCCTCTCTATGGCTGCCACCTGGGCATCGGTCAGATCCTTTTCCGTGGCAGACAAAACGGAGCGCAGCGCCTGCAAGTTGAATTCGTCGCTGAGGGGGATCTGAATATTGCCGTAGCTTTGCAGAGTCTCATACAGCGGGCGCAGCATCCAGGACGCCCCGGCGTTCCAGTACCGGAAGGGGTAGGGATAGCAGGTCTCCGTCAGCACCGCCTTGGCCCCCTGTCCGTATTCACCGGCGGCCCTGAATAGCGTCTGTAAAGCCGTGGGTGGCCCGGGCATTTTCCTCCCAATCCGGCATCTGGCGCAGCAGGAAGTACACATAGCCTTGGGGGCCGCGGCTCATATTGGAGCTGTTCAGCGCCGCCGTTTGCAGGTTCACATTGGCGTCCATGGTGTACTTGCTGCCCCAACCGGTGTTCCACTCCCCGGTCCACATACCGTAAAGCCGCCCGGTAGAATATCCGGCGCAACACAGGGCTGCGTACCGCCCGGCGTAGTAAGTACGCTGGGCCAGCGCCGCGTTGATCTCTTTCTTGCCCTTTTGCGCTTTCAGCAGCGCCTCATTAGGCTGGATATTCTCATCACTCAGGGTCAAAGTCACCGCGTCAAATTGGGGCCGGTACACCTTTAAATGCGCCGCCAGCGCGGCGTCATAATCAAAGGCACCGTCGGTGCTGTACCGGGCGGCCACCTTCTCCAGCTGCGCGCGCAGATCTGCCAGCAGCGGATACTCCGTCTGCTCGGCAAAGTCCGATAGCTTGCCCATCTCCAGGGTGTAGTCGCTAACGGTCAGCAGCACCAGTCCGGCAGCGCCGGTAATGCGCACCCGGTATTGTCGCCAACAAACTGGCTCTCCTTGGTTTGCTTGTCCAGCGTCACCCGCTCCCGGGTGCCGCCCACCGGCAGCACATAGGTTAAAGTGGCATAGCCGCCGTCCTTGCGCTCGCTGTTCTTGTAATCCGGGTAATGGGCGATCAGCCCCAGGGTGCTGCCGTCCTGGGCCGTGACCTTTTTATATTGCAGGTCCACCTCTTCACTTTTGCCAAAGTTGGCCAGGGTGGACAGATCGTCGTAGCTGAGCGTCAGGTTCAGCGCCGTACCCGTCGTGGACGGATCCAGCCGGGTGATCACCACGCCGTCCGCCATGGAGGTGATGGAGCGGCGCAGCCAGGTGCCGTTCTTATCCGTATAGCGCACGCCCACTTGTCCGGTGGCGTAATCGGTGTAGCGCACATAATCCTTGGCATGCGCCTTGGTCTGCGCCATCCGTAATTGGCCACCCGGGTGATACCGGTACACATCGTCATAACTGGCGTTGTCTGTAATATCCTGCCCTTTAACGATCTGCTGGCGCACCGTCTCCAGCTCATTTGCCGTGTCCGGGCAGGTGCGGGCGTTTTTGTTAGGCAGCAGGAAGTGCATATTTTGGAAAATAAAGGTATCGCTGTACGGGTCGCCGCTGGTGACGAACCCTTGCAGTCCGTTGCCGGAGACCATACCCTGCCGCCAGCTGTCTGTCTTGTTGGTCTTATTGTCCTTCAGCGATGTGTAGGTGCTGCTGTAACTGACCTTTTGCAGGTCGCCAAACAGGTCTTTTACCACCGCTGTGTCCGTTTGTCCGGCACAGGCAGCCAGCGAGGCCAGCAGCCCTGCCGTCAGCAGCAGGCACAGGCATTTTTTCAGTATAGCTTTCATTTTTTGTTTCCCCTTCCAGAGAGAATGCGCGTCCTTTGCTTCTGCAAAACCGATTGAAACGCCTCTCGTCCTCATTATATCACAAGCACATCCCTATACGCAATAAAAGCGCCCTGCTGCTGCAAGGCGCTTTTTGCATATCGCTTTTCATCCAAATCAAAGCTGCCGGTATAATTGTCGCCAAACTGAATGTTTTGGTTCCGTCCGTCGCCCTCGAAATTGTCTTGGAACACCAAGTACCGGCCGTCCTGCCCCAAAGTGGGCACGGACAGATCATAGGCAGTATTTTCTTTCTAGCTTTCATCCTGCTTTCCCTTGCTGTACCCGGCGACCAACAGAGCGCAGTACACGGTGAGCAGACTCCCGGACAGGCTAATCACCTGGGGATAATCCTGCAGCACAAAACATACATTTTTCGGAACACTGGCAAATTTATATAGTCAAAACAGGTCCTCTACCCCGTTTGATTCACGAAATAAGGTCAACAAAGCCCCATACCCGGCCATACGCTCCACCCGGGTCACGCTACTGTCTACCATATACACAGACTGCACCGCGCCCTGGGGCAGAACCATCACCTTGGCAACGCACAGCAAAACGGCAACGAGTAACACCGCCCCAAAGCGCATGGCAAATATGCAAAGACCCTGAAAGCCGGTCGCCCAGTTGCCCCGCCGTAGAGAAAAGCGGGCGCAAAGCACACCGTAAAGCAGCACACCGGTAACCATATCCTGCACCAGCCAAACCGCCTGTTTTTCATACGCCGCGGTCACGCCCCTGCCGTAAAGCAGCAGCGCCAGCCACACACCGCCGGTGAGGACTCCCATAAGAGCCACCCACACCCGGCCGCCCCGATCCACGGCAGCGGTCAGCCCGGCGCACCGGGCCGCCCACCAAAAGGCAAACAGTAAAAAGGCCAACTGCCCAATCTGCCGCACCAAGTCAACCGGCAACAGAAAAGACCCGCCATAAATCACCAAATCGAGAACCAATCTGGCCGCCAGCACGCCACCTACGGTGCGCAGCCAGGGGGCTTGGCCCCAAAGGGTGCCACCGTTTTCGACCCCAAGCTGCTGCGGCAAATGCCCGCCAGCAGCAGAGAGAACAGCACATAGTAAAGCAGGCGGGTCAGCAGCTGCCACGCCCCGCCCGCTGCCGGCAGCTGTAACAGGCAGGTATTGTAGGGCTGCCAAATGGCATAAAATACCGGTGCCAGCGCCAAAGTCAATACGCATAAGATCACCCGGTACACGCCCGGTGCTTTTGACTGCTTATCCATCCGACTTCCTCTTTTCATTACTGAATCACAGGTTCAGTATAAACAAAAGACCGTCTGCCTTGTCAACCCCCACCTGCTCTACCGATCTCCGGACTGCCACCTATCGAAAAACGCCGGTGAACTTATATTGACACGCCGCACGCTAAATGCTATACTCATAAAGACAATTTAGCGTGCGTTTGGTGCCTTTGCGCGCCCCGCCAAAGGCTGAAAAGGGAATCCGGTGGGAATCCGGAGCAGCCCGAACCTCTACTGTATTTGCCGACAAGAAAGCACCGCCGTTTGGGTAACGGCAGCCATTGCTCTCCCGGGAGTGAGAAGGCCGCTTTTGCGAATGAAGCATAAGTCAGGAGACCTGCCGCGCACGAGCTGTTGTTTGCGGTGCTTTAGGTTGGAAGTGCAGTTTTGCTTTAGAACGGGATCATTCTAAGGCTCTTTTGCGTACCCATACTATCCGTGCCGCCAGATCGGCACGGCTTTTTTGTGCCGCAAAAGGAGGAGAAAAATGAAAAAACACATGACCCGCAGCCTTTGCTGCCTGCTGGCCCTGCTGCTTTGCCTGGGCAGCGCCATCTACACCCCGGCAGCCCAGGACGACCAGGCCCAGGTGTCCTTTACCGTGACCCTGGCCACCGGCAAGGCCACCGACTACGCCACCCTAAAGGTGCAGGACAAGGACGGCAAGACCATGCCCTGCCAGGAGGACGAGTACGGCTACGACACCTACGACTACCTGCTGCCCGCAGGTGACTACACCTACACCGCCACCTACCAAAGCGGCAGCCAGACCGCCAGCGGCAGCTTTACCGTCACAGCCGGCGAGAGCCGCCAGATCCCGGTACAGCTGACCTACACCCAATACAAGGTGCGGTTCAACACCACCCCGCAAAACGCCACGGTGGCTCTGTACAAAAACGGCGCTTCCGGCGCCTATGGCGACCCGATCCTGCCGGACGAACAGGGGTACTATACCATCATCTTCGGTCGGTACCGCTACACCGTCAGCGCCGAGGGCTATGCCCCCGTCAGCAAGACCTTTAACGCCACAGACACCGCGCTGAAAAACAACAACTATGTGATCACCGTTAAGCTGGAAAGCCCGGCAGACAAGCTGCTGACCCAGGCGGACAACGCCCTGTTCAACGTCTCCGGCGACGGACTGGCGATGATCGAGTACAGCGGCGTGCACAGCGACCCGGACTTTGGTCATTATGCAGACATTGACTCCGATTATCAGGATGTAAATGTACAGAGCGCCATTGAAGCATACCTGGCCAAAAAAGTGAAGTCCGACTACCCGATCACCGTAACGGTGGACAAGGTAGAGAACGACGAGTGGGACGAGGACTACACCGTGATCGACAAGAACGGCAAGATCCACTACAACGCCGTTACCGACGATATGCTGAACTTTGACGAGACCGGCGCAGAGCTGACCGTCTCCGTGACCCTCACCTGCCTGCAAAGCACCAAGGAAAGCGAAGTGACCGTGCTGGTACCCATGCATACATACAGCCGCCAGGAGCGCCTGGACGCGGCTGCCAAAAAGGCTGCCGATCTGCAAACCCTGCTGGGCGACAACACCGCAGCCGACCGGGTGACCGAACCGGTAAACCTGCCCACCGGCGACGACGACTTCAGCTACTACGGCATTGTCACCGGCTGGACCAGTGACCACCCGGAGGTGATCGACCCCACCACCGGCAGCCGTGACGCCCGCCAAGGCAGACACCACCGTCACCCTGACGGTCAAGGCCTTTACACCGCCGCCCAGCTGGAAGAAGCCGGTTTTCTCTTTGATCCCGGCCCCTTGGGCGACAACCAGAGCCTGCAAACGGTGACCCTCACCGTGCCCGGGACCGGCGAGCCGGAGCCGCCCACTGATCCGGATGGCCCTACTGATCCCCAGCCGCCGAGGGACCCGGAAGGTCCCACCGACCCGGTACAGCCTGCGGACCCCGCAGCGCCCACCGACCCGGTGGCCCCCACAGAGCCCACCACGGCAAAAGAGACTACCACCAAACAGACAGAGACCACTACAAAATCCGCCAAGGCCGCCAAAAAGAGCACAGCCAAATCCCCCTCCACCGGCCACACCGGCGCTGCTGCCGGAGCACTGCTGTGCGGTGCTGCGCTGCTAGCGCTGACCGCCGCCAAGCGTAAACAAACGGAGAAATAAAAATAGCGCTTGCCTGTTGGGGCAAAGACGGATATAATAAGAAAGGGCAACGGTGCACAAGGCTCCGTTGCCTGTTTTTTTATTCACTCCGCAAGGGAGGAGAAGTGTATGAATATTTTGAGATTTTAGGCCCAGTGATGGTGGGGCCGTCCAGCTCTCACACCGCCGGTGCGGTGCGGATCGGCTACATTTCCCGCCAACTGCTGGGGGAACCGGTTAAGGACGCCACCCTGGGGCTGTACGGCTCCTTTTGGCTCACCGGCAGCGGCCACGGCACGCCCCTGGCACTGATCGCCGGGCTGTGCGGTATGCACCCGGACGACGCCCGGATCCCCCGGGCTTTTGCCGTTGCCAAGGCTCGAGGCATGCGCTTTCGGCTGGAGCAGGCCAAGCTAAAGAACGCCCACCCCAACTCCGTGCAGCTGCACCTGGTGGGCGAAAGCGGCAAGGTGCTGGATCTGATCGGCCAGTCCTTGGGCGGCTCCATCATCAATATTGCAGAAATCGACGGGCTGGAGGCCAATGTAAGCGGCGACTACCCCACCCTGATTGTCAGCAACACCGATGTGCCCGGTATGGTAGCCAAGATCAGCGCCTTACTGGCACAGGCAAAGGTGAATATTGCGGAAATGCGGCTGTACCGCTCCGGGCGGGGCAAGCGGGCCGCCTTTATTGCCGAATGCGACCAAGAGATACCCGCCGCCACCATTGCCGCCATTCGCGCCCTGGAGGGCATTAAAAAAGTCAGTTCTCTGAGTTTGGAGGAAACGCCATGCCGTACCATTCAATAGACGAGATCCTGCGCCGCTGCCGGGACCGGGCATGCCCCTTTTGGCAGGTGGTACTCACCACCCAGGCCAAGGAAACCCAATTACCGGAGAGTGCCGTGCTGGACCAAATGGACCAAATGGCAAAGGCCATGGAGGACTCCATCACCCAGTACGACCCGACAGCGGTGACCACCGGCAAAATGGGCGGCCAAAACGGCGCCCGGCTGGCGGAATATAACCAAAAAGGCGATACCCTGCTTGGAGACTACCTGTCCGCTGTGATCGCCGCAGCGGTGCAGGTGGCAGAGAGCAACGCCTGTATGAAGCGCATTGTAGCCGCCCCCACTGCCGGCAGCTGCGGGTAATTCCAGCCGTGCTCATCACCTATCAGAAACAACAGGGTCTGCCCCCCGCCGAGAACTGCTGCGTGCCCTGCTGGTCAGTGCCGGGATTGGTAGTGTAATCGCCGAGAACGCCTCCATCAGCGGTGCCCAAGGGGGCTGCCAGGCAGAGATCGGCTCTGCAGCCGCCATGGCCGCCGGTGGTCTGGTATATTTGGCAGGGGGCGACAACGACGCCATTGCCCAGGGCGCCGCTATGGCGCTGAAAAATATGCTGGGACTGGTGTGCGACCCGGTAGCCGGGCTGGTAGAGACCCCCTGCATTAAGCGCAACGCCGCCGGTGCCGCCAATGCGGTGGTGGCCGCCCAAATGGCGCTTGCGGGGATCCAAAGCGTGATCCCCCGGACGAGATAATTGACGCCATGTACGAAATCGGCTGCCAGCTGCCCGCCTGCCTGCGCGAGACCTCACAGGCCGGACTGGCCACCACCCCCACCGGGCAAAAAATTGCCGAAAAGCTGGGGCAAAATCAGTTCTAAACTGCAAAGAAAAGCAAAACCGCCCGCTGCACAAAGCAGCGGACGGCCTTTTATCCCCAGGGCCACTCAGCCCAGCGCCACATCCATGGCCATCATCAAGGCAAAGCCGGCAGCAGCGCCCATGGTGCCGGTATGACCGTGGGAGCCGGTTTGGGCCTGGGGGTTCAACTCCTCCAGCACCACATACACCATCGCCCCGGCGGCAAAAGCCAACAAAAACGGCAGCACCGGACGCAGCAGGGCGGTGAGCAATATAGTCAGCACCGCACCCACCGGCTCTACGGCACCGGACAGTACCCCATACACAAAGGAACGGCTGCGAGAGCAACCGTCGCTGCGCAGCGGCGCCGCCACAATGGTGCCCTCCGGAATATTTTGCAATGCGATTCCGACAGCAAGGGCAAAGGCGTCCGCCGGCGTAATGGCCCCGTCACCTGCCAGCATACCGGCAAACGCCACGCCCACCGCCATACCCTCCGGCACATTATGCAAAGTCACCGCCAACACCAACAAAAAAGAATTGGCGCCTGCCGTGCCCGGCTTTGGCTCTAAATGCAGCCGAGCCGTAAGCTGATCCAGTCCCAAAAGAAACCCGATCCCCACGAGAAAGCCGACCACAACCGGCAGCCAGCTGCCGGACAGCTCCAAAGCAGGCAGCAGCAACGACCAAACGGAGGCTGCCAGCATCACGCCGGAAGCAAAGCCCAACAAAATCTTTTGCACCCGGGGCGGAATATTGGATTTGAAAAGAAACACTGCGGCTGCGCCCAGCGCCGTGCCCACAAACGGAATGGCCAGCCCTACGGCAGTCTGTAAAACAGGGGTCATCAAAGTCTCTCCTTTTGCATTCAACTTTATGTGCCTGCTGTTCAAGCACACGGATAGACCATTCTATGCCCCTTTACCGCCAATGTGCAAGAGCACACAGATAAAAAGAGAGACTGCGAATTTTTCCGCAGTCTCTTTTTTACTTATCGGTATGCGTGTGCAAACCGCTGGGCGCACACACCGTCCCCGCTTTCACAAAAATCAAAGCAATACACGTATGAATCCGTCAGCACACAATCCCCCGGATACATTGCCTCCGAGTGCGGATTTTGCACCGTTTTCAGCAGCACAATTTTGTTTTGCCGAATTTCAAACACCGTAGCACCATAGTAGCGTTGCTGCGCATCCGCCGTATAAGACGGCAGGGCAAACACCCTTTGCCCCTGCTCTATGGCGGCTCGGTGCGACACGGTCACATCTTCCAGCTGCAACCGATCCAGCAGTTGAAAATCCCGATCATACAGAGCAAGGCTTTGGGCAGCGTTTTCCAAGTTTTCCTCTATACTTAGCCAACCATCTCCCATCTCATACAGGGTACGCTCGGTAGAATCCGCCGCAAATTCATGGGGCAATTGAAAAAGTGTTTTGGCTTCTCGCCGCGTGATTTTTGCACATTTTTGGCTTTTCAAATTCCATTTTACACCGTACACCGTACGGTCTGCGTCCCCAGAAGCGCCCACACAAGCCGCTTTTTTTGTCAGCTGCACCTTTGTGCCGCCGCCCAACACAGCCGCCACATCCTCCGCCACTTTACCGGTTTGTACATCCACCGTGCCTAAAACCGTGTACTGTGCCTGATTTGCACCGGCAAGGCGCACGATATGCTCCGGCAGCGCCCGGTGTATCTCGCCGTTAACCGTCAAGGCAGGCACCGACTGTTCCGCTTTTGGGTCAAAAACAAAATGAGAAAGCACATACACGTTTTCGCCCACCAATCCGGCCTGCACACAAAGCGCCGCTTTGCTCTATGGCAGACAGCAGCACCGGCTTTGTTGGCTCTGCAATCGAATAAATACGCAAATAGGTGCAATTCTCGCCCCGGGCCAAAACCGCTAAGCGCTCCCCGTGGGTTATCACGCCTTGCAGCGTTGCCTGCGCCGGGGCAACATTTTCAATCACCGTCAGCGGTTGCTGTCGGTTAGACGCCGCTTCAAATACATAAACGCAATTGCGCCCTTTTTCCGCCATGCTTGCGCTGTATGCGTAATACATATATCCGTTTTCCGTTTGAACCCTTGCCATCTGCTGTACCCCCGGTTGCTTTTTAATCAAAACCGTTGTGGCCTCTGCGCAACCGGCCTCTCCTGTATCCACAGGGGTCATCGCAGCGGTCACAGCCGTTAACTGGGCCGCGCTTTGAAATCCGTCCACCGGCACGCCGTACCAGCTTGCACCTGCGCCCACAGCAGCCGCACACACCATTACCAAACAAGCCGCCGTTACTGCCCATGCTTTGTACCGTGAAGTTCGCTTAGGCATTGCAATCACCTTATGGGACTCTTTTTTCAAAATGCGCTGCTTTAGGCATTCTGCACGCAAGCCGTCCGGCAGCGGCGGCTGCGCTTGCTCAAATTTATGCTGAATAAAGTCAAAATCCTTTTTGTTTCATAGCACGCACTCCCTTTACGACAAATGGCGCTTCATTTTTGCCAGGCTTCTGCTTCGTCTTTGTCGAACATTTACAGCAGTTAATCCGGTAATCCTCGCCACTTCCTTGCTTTTCAGCCCAACAACCACAGACAGCAAAATAATATTTTGGTCTGTGTCGCTAAGCAGAGCCAACGCCTGTTGCAGCTCGACCCGCGCAAACGCTGCGGTTTGGTCACAGGCAAGGCTGTTGGCATACTGCGCAATATCCGATTGGTTGCGGCGTGTGATCTGCTCTTTAATCGCACCGGCGCAACCGTGATATAAAATGGAAAATAGCCACGACCCGAACGCCTCCGGCTTTTTCAGCATACCCAGCTGTTCAAAGGCCGTAAGCATACAATCCTGCACCACATCCTCAGCGTCCTGCACATTGCCCAGCTTGTAATAGGCATAATGAAACAGCTTTTGCTGATACGCGGTATATAAGGCGCAAAAGGCGTCTACATCTCCGGCCTGCGCCTGCCGCACCCGTTCTGCTTGTGTCATAGACTGATCCCCCTTTTCTCTTTTCTTATTCTCTTATCGGCGCGCTTTCTTTGCCAAAGTACAAGAGGCAACCGCAGCCAAAAGCACAAGCGCCCAGCGCAGCCAAAGGCAATACCGGCCGGCTTCCCTTGGCGGTGCTTTCTTTCTCGCCGTCCACCGCTTCCGTGGCTGCTTTTGTGCTGCCTGTTTCCATTTGCGGTGCTTTTTCCGTCTGTTTCTCCGTAAGCATCTGTGCCTGCGCTTCCGTTTCTCTTTTCGTTGCAGGCGGTACGGCAGCCACACCGGAAGTCGTTACCGCAGCCGTAGAGGCAACAGCAGACGGCTGCTGCACCTTGGCATTGATATAGGGCAGACAGCCCTCTTCGTCTAACGCCGCAATGGTAATGCTGCGGCCGCTTTGCGACAGAATTTTATAATCCTTGCCCTCCTTCAGCAACGGCACTTCCCATCCGGTCAGTTTCCCCTTGCCGCGGTAGGTGAATTTGCAGCCGCCCAGGTCCCGATCTGCTTGGGCAATAATCTCATCGCTTTGCGCACCGTTTACACAGCCGATGGTGTCCTGGGGATGTTCTCTGGGCGTCCATTGCCCGGCCGTCTGCGCAAACGCCGTGCCGCTACCCAGCAGCAATGCTGCTGCCAGACAAAATACCGCTAAAATTGTTCCGATGATCTTTTTCATACGCACGCACTCCTTATCAGGCTTTTGTTTTTTCTTGCTTTACAACCGCCCCGCTTTCGGGCGTTCACCTGTTTAGAGTCGTTTTTTGCCTGTATTGTGACACCAAAATTTGCCAAAAATTAAAAATGCCGTAACGATGACTTCCGCTTCCGTTAAAATCGTCGTTACAGCACTTTAGCTAAACCGAATGGTTATTCCTTTTTATCTTCCGGCAGCAAAACTGCGCACACGGAACTTGGCGCCGGTGCTTTCGCACACTTGGCGCGACTTCTCAATATCCTCCGGCGAAATCACATCCACCACCGTCATACGCACATCCGGGCAGTGCGCCACACATTCTCGAGTGAACTGCAGCATGGCGTCAAACGCCTTGCCGCCGTAGCAGTTGCGGGTAATTTTGTCGTACTTCTCTGCCGTAGGCTCGTTGAGAGATACGGAAATGCTGTCAAAGTGACGGCACAGCAGCTCTGCGGTGGGCTTGCCGTTGATTAAGTCCGACAGGCCGTTGGTATTCAGCCGCAGGTGGATCTTTGGGTTCACCGTGCGCAGATAATCCGCCGCTTGCAGCAGGTGGTCCAGCGCATTGGTGGGCTCGCCGTAGCCACAAAACACCGCCTCGTCCGTGTGGGCAAAATCGTAAGCGTCAATCGCCGCCTTGATTTCCTCCCAAGTAGGCTCCGTGTCAAACCACATTTCCTTCGCATCGCCCACAGCGTCGCCCTTAGAGCGAATGCAAAACGCGCAGTTACAGGGGCACTGATTTGTAATATTCAGATACACACCGTCGTAATAGCGATAAACAATATCAGCCATTGAGATAACCCTTCAATCTTTTGTAAATTCCGGCCTTGTCCAGCGCCAGCGCCAGTACAATAAACACCACTGCGCTGCCTACCGCCTGAATGGCATTGGCCGGTATATCTGCGATGGCGCCATCCCGGTACAGCACCAGATCCGCCACATAGTAGCCGCCAACAGTAATGGCACCGGACAGAATGGTGCACAGCGCCGTCCACACCGTCAGCAATTTATTGCTCTTATTATATAATGCAACAAAGGGAATTGCAATAAGGAATTTGATGATGGCAGAGGGAATGGCATAGGTGGCAAACCCACTGGCAAGATCAGAAAACGCAGCGCCGATGGAAGCACCCAGGAACGCCCAAGGCCCCAGCAGCAGCCCGCTGAGATAAATCATGGCGTCGCCCACATGAATATAGCCGCCGGCACCGATGGGAATGTGCAGCATAGTCAGACCGAACACCATGGCGGCGAACAGCGCCGTGAATGAAATCTTTTTTACCGTCTTGTTCATAACAGATCCTCCATAATCTTTTCAAAATCCACGCCGTCTCGGGGGTCTGTACCGTGGGTAACGGCGATGGCGTGGCTGAGAAAATCCACCGCCTGTTTGGCAGCCTGTGCCGGTGCCCGGCCACGAAGCAAGCCGCCGGTGAATACAGAAACAAACAGATCGCCGGTGCCTAAAGGAACCAAGGGGCGCAAGGGCGCTGCCAAGTCTGTGCAGTCCCCGCCTGCAAACACCAGGGTGTGGATCTCCGTTCCCTGCCGATAGCCGGTGACCGCCACCACCCGGTGATCCTCTGCCAAGCGGGCGCCCATTTGCCGCACCGCCACCGGATCCTCGGTATACTCCGCCCCGCACAGCAGCGCCAGTTCGTTTACATTGGGCGTGAGCACATCCGCCATCTCTGCCAGGCGGCGCACCGCGTTGCACCGCGCCTCGTCAAACCCATCGTACAGGCTGCCGTCGTCCGCCATCACCGGGTCCACCACCAAGAGCGTATCCGCCGTGCGGTGGACAGCCAGAAAATCCGCAATGCAGTCCCCCTGGGCCGGATTGCTGAGAAAGCCGGTGATGATACCGTCCGGCTGTACCTCTTGCCAGTCCGCAGTAAATTGGGGCATAAAGCCGGTCAAATCCTCCATAGAGTAACGGTCATAGCCGGTTTGGCGGGTAAGCACCGCCGTAGGCACCGGGTGCACCCGCACGCCCATGACAGTCAGCACCGGAATGGCCGCCATCAGCGAGCAGTTGCCGTAGCCGGAAAGGTCGTTAAAGACCACGCAGTTTTTCAAGTTCTCGCCCCCTTGCTTTTCTGTTATATATAGTATATACTAATTTTGACAGGAATAAAAGACACAAAAGCCCCGATTTTTTAAGGTACAGTTATGCTAAAAAATACACCCAAGCCTACACCATGTTTAAGGAAATGATCGCCGACGGGCGACTGCGCCGAGGGACCGGATGCCCTCTATTCGCCGGGCGGCGGAGCTTTACCGGATCAGCCGCACCACCGTGCAGAATGCTTACTTTCAATTGGCGGCGGAAGGCTATATTTACGCCAAGCCCCAAAGCGGCTACTTTGTGGCGGGAGGTCCTAAGGCATCGGCGGCTCCCATGCCCCGCCCGCGGGTGCAGACACCGCCTCGGCTGGATCTCACCGGCAACAGCGCCGATCTGTCCAGCTTTGACTTCTCCCTATGGCAGCGCTACATTAAGAGTGCCTTGCGCCAGCGGCAGCGGCTGCTCACTTACAGCGAGCCGCAGGGAGAGTACGACTTGCGGTGCGCCTTGGCAGACTATGTGCGGGAGCGGCGCAATGTGGTCACTGCGCCGGAACATATTGTGGTAGGCGCCGGGGTGCAAATGCTGCTGGAGATCCTCTGCGTCCTGCTGAAAGGGCGACGCACCGTATCCTTCCCGGACGGCAGCTTTGTACAGGGCAGCACCGTGTTTGCCGCCCACGGCTACACCGTGCGCACCCGGTACAAGGACGCAGACATTATCTATGTATCTCCCTCCCACATGAACCGGCAGGGAGATGTGATGCCCATTCAACGGCGGCTGGAGCTGTGCGCCCACTCGGCAGATACCGGCGCGGTGGTGATCGAGGACGACTTTGAAAACGACTTTCTGTACAGCAGCACCCCACCCCCTCGCTGTACGCCCTGGGCAGCGGCAATGTGGTGTATATGGGCGCCTTCTCCGCCCTGCTGCTGCCGGGCATTCGCATCAGCTTTATGGTGCTCAGCCCGGCGCTGGCCGCCGCCTACCATCAAATGAAAGACACCTTTGCCCAAACTGCATCCAAGACGGAGCAGATTGCCCTGTGCGCCTACCTGCGGGACGGGAATATGAAGTCCCGCACCAAAAAAATCCGCCGTCTGTACACCGGCAAAGCCAAGACCCTGTGTGCCCTGCTGGCAAAGGCCCTGCCGGACCATCCGGTGCGCGTGGGTGAAAACGGCCTGCAGGTGCAGATTGAAACGCCGATGCTACCGGACAGCGCCCCTTTTGAGCAGGCGGGGCTTGCCTTGTATATTGTAAAAGAGAAAAGCGGCAAAAATATAGTGGTGGTCTCTCCTCTGCCGTGCCTGCTGATCGGCTGGAAGAAGCCGCCCACGCCGTGGTTGCCGCCCTGTACAAAGCGGAAGAAGCGGCGAAAGCAAAGTGAAGTAAATATATTTACTAACAGGGACAAGTTTGGTACTCTGGCTGCCAGTCCCATTGTGCCCACCCTTTTGGGAATTGCTACAATGAAGTTGCAATTTGAAGGAGGTGCTACAACGCCATGAAAAAAATACACTGTAAAACACCTGATCACATCCACCCTGCTGAGCCTGACCGCCCTGGTCGGTGGGCTACGCCCTGCTGAGCCTGCCCTTCCGGCAACCGAAGTTTTCTAAATTCAAATATTTATCCGCTGAAAAATCTCCCAACATCTCGTGTCTGCATATTTCTTGAAACACCGTATTCAAAGGCTTCTTCGCACTTTCCGATTGCTTCACATTGACAATAAAAGTGGTTTTACCTATTCGTGTTGTATAAGATAAAGTGTTCTCTTTCATATCGTCCGTTTCTCCTTTTCATAAATTGACTGTGGGGCATTCCGTTTAGAACACCCCACAAATACAGCCTGTTTCATCTGAACATATCAAGAAGTCATTAAGTCGTGAGTATAATGGAAAAGGTTATCTTTCCATACCTCGCTTGCTCTTTCGTGCCTTGATACGCTCCTGTCTTTCTTTTTCCCTTGCTTCTTTTTCGGCTCGTTCCTGTGCTTCCTTAAAAGAAAAAAGTTGCTTCACTTTTTCGGTAAAAAGTTTGGCAACTTCGGGGAAATGCTCTAACGCTTCAAGAAAAGGTCGGCACTTTTCTTTCAGTTCGTTGTATTTGGTTTTCATTCGTTCCAGTGCATTTGCACTGTCAATATACTTCTGTCGGTAAAAATTTGCACTCTGCTCCAATTTATTGATTTCCGCACGACTTGTAATGCCCTCTTTGGCAAGGGAAGTAAGTTGAGAATAGTCCTTTTGGGAGATTGCCATTTTACCTGTGAATGTTTTCTGCCCCATACTGTCAATCTCGTTTAAGGTTTTGGAAATATGACGGGCAGGCTCATACTTGACCTGTTCCTTTTGAATACGCTTCTGCAACTTCTCCAATCGCTCTTTATCCTGTTGGATTTGATATTGCAGGGAAGTCAAATGCTCTGCTGTACTTCCGTATTCGCCACGCTGAAAGCCTTTGAACCCCTGTTCCGTCATAAAGTGAAACAATTCATCTTGCAATATGCTGTACGAAGCTCGGAACATCGGTTTCCCGTTCTTCCTAGAAACGGCTTTCCTTTTTCATCGGTCAGCGGAATATCCGATTTCCATTTCTTTGAATGGCTAATCTGATTAACCACTTCCTTGACCGTTCCTCGCAGTTCGGGGTCTTTGCAACGCTTACTCCATAGGATTTCTTTCTCCACCACAGGCAGAACCATAGCGTGAAGATGATAGTGGTAAACCTCTTTTCCAAGTTCTTCGCTTGCAGCTATATTGATTTCATCAGCGTGCATTACTGCCGATATAACATTGTCAGAACCGAATTTTTCTTCAATGAAATGGATAGGCTTCTTCATAAAACTGTTTTGCGTATTCATAACCACCATTACGCTCGAAGTACATCGTGTTCACATCAATCACAATCTCATTAAAAAGGGTAGCGTCTTTCTCAGCCCACGAAGCGACACCTGACCGTCAGTTTCCATCTGCTTTAACTGTTCCATATAGGTTGGGGCAGTCGGCTTTTTGAAATGCACATTATAGGGTATGCGTTCCTCAATCACATTCATATTTTCATAAGTTTCATTCTTGCGTTCGTTGTGCCTTTCTGCCTTGCTCACATCAGAAGCGGTGTACTGTTTTACCCTTGCACAACTCATATCTGCCTTGTTGGTTTTCGCCATTTTTGTTCTCCTTTCTCGGCAGGGGGCGAAGCCATTACACAACATTCTTTGAATGTGTGTAACCCACTATGACACTTTCAGACTTCGTCTGCAAAGATGTCGTGGGCAAGGGAGTTCCCCCTTGACCTCCTTTGATACCTCAATCATAAAAACAGACTGTCCCGCCAGCAGACAGCCTGCATTTATTCTCTCGGTATATCGCCCATCGGCAAAGACCAGTACCACAGAAAGCCTTGTTTTCGGGAGATAACTCCTGCTTTCTTCTTTGCCTTTTTAATGGTCGATTTTTTGAACCCAGCGGCTTCAAGTCTTTCTTCGCAATCCGAAGAAAGCATTTCTCCGTCTTTCAGCATTTCTAAAAGAAATTCTTTCGCCTTGATTTCCTTTTCGTTCGGTCTGCCCATTTTGGGTGCGAGGGATTGGAACGCTTCTTCTGCTGTCATTTCCATTTCAGAGATAAAGTCCACTCCCTTTTCTGCCACCTCAAAAAGAATTGCCGAACCAGTCGGGGCAAGGTTAGATTTCACTTGCACCATATATCTTTCTGCTGGTGCTTCTTTGTTCGGTGTGCGTGTGATTGCAAGAATACTTCTTGCAGCACCCGCAATGTCAATAGAACCGTTGGTACGATAAAGAGGATTTGTATCTCTCATCTTGTTCATATGAGCGATAATCACGATGGCACAGCCAGTATCCTTTGCAACTGCAATCAAGTGATTAAACTCAGCCCTTGTTTCATTGGCATTGTTCATTGAGCAATTCTCTCCGATATAGGAACTCATCGGGTCAAGAATTAAAAGTTTTGCGTGATACTTTTCGATTGCTTCAGCAATGCGGTTATCTCCAAAGGATAAAGACTTTTCATCTTCCTTGATGAAGATAAGGTTTTCTCCGTTCCCACCGGCAGAGTTAAATCGGGGTACTACCGTATCGTCTGCATCATCTTCCGTTGTCTGATAGATGATAGTCATAGGCTCATTTTCTTCCGTTTCAGTAAAAGGCAGAGGTTCGCCCTTAGAGAGCAGTGCGGCGATTGACAGCATTAACTTGCTTTTTCCATCGCCCGGATCGCCCTGCAACAGCGTAACCTTGCCGTACGGAATATACGGATACCACAGCCATTTCACTTCCTTCGGCTCAATCTCACTTGCCTTAATAACTTCGAGAGGGACATTTACATTCATTTCATTTTCCATTTGCTTCATTTTTCTTCGTTCTCCTTTTCGATAAATACTTAGGGCAAAGCACCACGATACAGCGGAAACTCTGCTTGCAGTCATTACTGCATTTTCTGCAAAGTTCGTTGTAGGTAATGCGATTTCTTTCATTCAGAAACAACGCCCACTCTTGTTTCCGTTTCTTGCTCATTCTCGGCATATCAATCCTCCTTTCCGTCTGGAAACAAAAAAACCACAGGAAAGATACTCAGAGCCTTGTTTCTGTCATTTTTCGGGGCGAAAATCGGGCAAAATTGCCTTTCTAAGCCTTTCAAAAAAATCACGCAAGGTATTTGTACTAACCTGTGGTTATGTATGAAATTGTAGGGTTTGGGGCAACAAAAAACACCGTATTTCTACGATGTTTCTTGTCCTTCAAATGTCTATTTCAAATTAAAAAGAAATTGCTCATAGTCCTTTACATAGTATCGGATAGTTTTACGACCTTTTTGCAGAATGGTATGTCCCTCTGCTTCTAATTTCTCTTTTTGTGCCTCGATACCATTTGGATATTTTTCATTGAGTTCACCGTTGGCTTTTAATGTTCTCCAATAAGGTGTTTCATCGTCTGTACGCTGATAACTTGCCCACGCTGCAATAGAAACAAAAATCCCCGCTGTAATAGGTTCTGTAAAATCAGCACCATTTAACTTGGCAAAGTATTCTCGTATCTTCCCAATGGTAATTTTTGCCATACGGAATTTTTTCATTACATTGTCATAGTCGATTGGCGGAGCAAAAACATTCTGCTTCCACCATATTTTTCATGGAATTTGTAATTACATTCCATACATATTGGCATTCTTTACAATCACTCTATCTCCTTTTTCTAATTGTTCCTTAGAAACTCCTCTTAACCCAAGTCCAACATGTTCTGTTTTATATCCACAACCATTTGATTTTCGTTCTTTTGTATGTATATCGATGTTAGTAATTATAGTCTCTAATACACCTCCATTTGTTTTATAAACACACGCATTTTCTCCTTCTCTACACATTCCTGTTGATATGTTTCCTGTGACAACTGTTCCACCCCCCATAATTGTAAATACATCATCAATAATCAATTCAAAGTCTTCTTTTAAACATAATGGAACATCTAATCTGTTCATATACTCTTTTTCTCGCTCTTTTTTGCTTTTACCAAATAATCCCATAGTGTTTCTCCTTTATAACTTCCGTTTCAAAAGTCCATATTTTATAATTTTTCTACCACTTCGACTATACTCACGACTTATCAACCCTGCTTTCTTGCTGTCTACGCTTGTCAGATGCCGTTACCGGCATCATCCCAAGACTCGCTATTATCTGGTTGGCTAAACCTTGGATAAACCGGAATCCCACCGGCTTGACTACACACCCTTAGCTGGGCGCACAACTGGAATTTATAGTCCTCTCAAAACCAATTTGCTTTTTCTTCTCGAAATACGGGAATATCACTATCTCGATATGGATTGTAATTATGAAGATTGCAACCAAACTCTTTTAATGATTTTATTTTGTTATCCTGTGTCCATACAATTAAAGATATTCCGTCAAATTCTTCAACATTTCCATTATTCATTTTGCTTTTAAAATACCACTCCACGATTGTTTGATTGCCTTGATGAAAAAATTGCTTAATCTCCCAGACAAGAACACTTCCGCGTGTATTCCATTCGTCAAACCAGTGCTTTACCGTTTTGCGGTTTTCTTTAGGACTCCAACTCTCAGTATATACAACATCATCTGTAAAAATATTGTCAATTCCTAAATCTGCTTTCTTAATCCACATATCAAACCATAATCGGATAATTTTTTCTCTCTCGTTCATAAAGTACCTCCATAACTTTCAATTTGTCGCTCACAAGCAAAAGTATTGTACCACATCTTTACGAATTTTTCTACCACTTCGATTATACTCACGACTTAATGACTTCTTGAATACTTGCCGAAAAAGAAAAACTGCCATCGGTTTGACAGCAGTTCTTCTTCGGTTGGTATCCGTTAGGAATACACAATATCATTCAATACAATCTCATCGGCACAGGCTCGAATGTTACTCATCAATCCTATCCATCTCATCATATCCGTTGCTTTCAGTTCTTCCGTTACACCCTGCTTCTTTGCCATTTCCTTTATCAGATATTCCGCCATATCACGAGCCGAAGTATCAATTTCGGCAAGGTGTTCATATAACTTTCCGCTTGTCAGCAGATTAAAATATAGCACACGCTTATGTTCCCTCAAATATCGTTGCCGCAATCGACCATATTTTTGAAAGGGGAGGACTTTTCTCTACTGTCAGGCAGGGATAATAGTAATCTCCGATGAGTTCGTATCGGATACCTGTTCTTTCGTCTGTAATAAATCTTTGCATAGTTCTTTCTCCTTTTGCTTCTTGTAGTAAAACTCCAAGGTTTTCTTATTGTGGTTTACCTTTTTGCATTCCTCGGAACAGAATTTCTGCTGACTGTGTGTAGGCCAGTAAGTACTGCCACACACAGCACATACACGCTGACGATAATAATGACTTCCTTTTTCCGCTTCTCTGTCGGCTTTCTTTTGGTCTTGCCTTGCCTGATAGCAACAATCCTTTGAACAGAATATCTGTCGGTTGCTTGTAGGTACAAAACTCCTTTTTGACAATGGGGGCATACCTTTGCTTTTACGATTTCTCCACCGTTTTCAGCGAGTTTTTTCGCCTTTCGCTTCTCTCGGTAAACTTTTTCACGCTCACGCTGTTTTGCCAGTCGTTCCATTTCAATCTGTTCTTCCTGTGCCTTGATTTCAGCAAGTTCTTCTTCCGTATAGGCAATATCGACTTGCCCAACATAGTTGAAATAAATATCAACCTTTTGTGTCCTTGCTTTTCCCACTCCCTCTGCTTCATAAACCACAATCTTGTCAATGAGTTCGGCAAACATCAAATCGGATATTTCTGTCGGCTCTTTGCACTTGCGTATCAAGGAAATGAAATGCTTAATATCAACCGTATTCGCCTTTTCTTCGGTCAGTTCCTGTTGCATTTCCTCAATCTTCGTTTCCAGTTCTGCCTGCTCATCATCATACTGCTTCATCAGTTGCTTGTACTGTCTTTCGGGCAGTAATCCCGAAACAAGATTTTCATACAACCCACGAATAAGTTTTGACAGTTCATCGTATCGCTTCTGAAAACGCTGCAACTCCGATTTATTGTGCTTTGGCTTTTCTGTCTGCTTTTCGTTCCACAATACTTGAAGTTCCTTTGCAAAGGCTTCTTCGTCATTCAGAACAAATCTTGATAATCGTTTTACTGCCGATAATATCAAGGCTTCAACATTATCAGCACTAATCGAATGGGCAGTACAGGAGTTTACTCTGCTGGCATACCCACCGCAACGGTAAGAATACTGTAACGAACGGTCTTTTTTACTGTAATGCGTTTGCAAGGTCATTCTTCTGCCACAGTCAGCACAGAACAGATAACCGCTTAAACGATTGCTGTGCGTTCCTCTTGCCGCTGTTCTGTTGGCTCGTTTCTTTCGCTTCTGAACGCTGTCCCAAAGTTCCTGCGAGATGATAGGCTCGTGCGTATTATAAAATACATACTGTTCATCTTCATCGGTATTCTTCCTTTTGTGCAGTTTGAAATTCGTGCTGACCGACTTACGCAAAACGGTATGACCAAGATATTCCTGTCTGCTCAAAATCGCTCTTATGGTTGACATTCCCCAAGTATATGGGTCTGAAAACTTTGCTCCATTGTACTGCTCGGGGTGGTATTCCTTTGCGTGTGCCGCCGGAATTAAAACCTTTTCTTCGGTAAGCAATTCAGCGATTGCTCTCGGACTTTTGCCCTCGTTGGCAAGCAGAAAGATACGCTTTACCACCTCAGAAGCCACAGTATCAACGACAAGCGTTTGTTTGTCGGTTGCTAATCGGTTATATCCATAGGGAATAGAACCGCTACATCGCTTTCCGTCTTTCATACGGGCATCAAACACAGCCTTGATTTTATTGCTTGTGTCTTTGGCGTACCACTCGTTCATTATATTCAAAAACGGGGCAAAGTCATTATCCGAAGCATTGTTGCTGTCGATACTGTTGTTTATTGCAAGAAAACGGACATCTTTCTGTGGGAACAGAACTTCCGTATAAAAGCCGACTTGCAGATAGTTTCGCCCTAAGCGGCTCATATCCTTAACAATAATCGTTGCGACATTTCCTGCTTCTACTTCCTTAATCAACTCTTGAAAACTCGGACGATTGAAATTCACACCCGAAAAACCATCGTCAGTAAAATGGCGAATATTCGTGAAGCCATTTCTTCGGGCGTAATCTTCCAAGTATTTCTTTTGGTTGGTTATTGAATTTGACTCACCATTAAGGTCATCATCTCTTGATAAACGCTCATAGAGTGCTGTAATCTTTGAAGTCCTTGACATTCTCTTATCCTCCTTTCCTTATGTAATCTGTTTTGGTATTAAAAGTATTACTCCCTCTACTAATAGGAGAAAATAGGGATACAAAGCGGAACTGTTTTTTCAAAGAATCAAAAAATATTTTTTGAAATTCTGCAACCGACTTTGATAACCTATTTTCAATTTAGAAACGCATTATTTATCGTCCTACTAAAGTATAGCCCTCTGGCCCAAGCTGCCTGTGCCCGGTGGACCACACCTTTGGCAAAGGAAAGCGCCCCGGCTATCCCGGCCACCCGCTGGCAGAGCTGGCACTGGTACAACTGTATGAGGTCACCGGCAAGGCGGACTATTTGCAAACAGCCGACTTTTTTATCCGCACGCGGGGCACCCGACCGCTGTTTTTTGACAGGGAACGAGGCGTTGACACCGACGGCAGCGACTATATTTATAACCAGGCCCACTGCCCGCTGACCGCACAGACAACTGCCGTGGGCCATGCGGTGCGAGGCGTGTACCTATATGCCGGGGCTGCCGCCGTGGCAGAGCATACCGGGAACCGGGCGCTGCAAGCCGCCTGCGAAACGCTGTGGCAAGATCTGTGTCGCACCAAACTGTATGTGACCGGTGCGCTGGGCCAGACGGCTGTGGGCGAGGCTTTTGGCCCGGCCTATTATCTGCCGAACGACCTGGCGTATGGGGAAAGCTGCGCCTCTGCCGGGCTGGTATTCTTTGCGCAGCGGCTGTACCGTTGCCACCCGCACGCTGCGTACGGCACCGTAGCGGAGCTTGCCCTGTGGAACACAATTGCCGGAGCCATGAGCGCCGACGGCTGCCACTTCTACTACGCCAATCCACTGGAGGCGGAGAATGTACTGAACGATACCGTACCGGAGCGCAAACGCCAGGCGTTGCGCCGCCAAAACTGGTTTGGCTGCGCCTGCTGTCCACCCAATGTGGCGCGGGTCACTGCCGGGATCGGACAATACGGGTTTTATGCAGATGACAGCACCCTGGCTATTGAGCTGCTCTTGGGTGCGCAGGTGGACACGCCTTTTGGGCAGCTGCAAATCATCTCTGCCCTACCGGAAAGCGGTGACTTCACCGTAAAGATCACCTGGCTAAAGCGACCCTTTACCCTACGCCTGCGTCTGCCGGACTGGTGCAAATGTCCTACCCTGGACGGCCAACCGGTTACGGCGAAGGACGGCTACTATGTGCAGCAGATCACTGCCCCTACCATCTTGGACTTTTGCTTTGCACCCACGGTACGGCTGCTGTACAGCAACGCCCGGATAGGCGCCAATGCCGGACGGGTGGCACTCAGTCGGGGCGGTCTGATCTATGCGCTGGAGACCCAAGGTGCTCCCTCTATCCACGCCCTTACTTTGGACTCCAAATCACCGATCGTCTATCAGGACGGCTGCCTACTGGCCGCGGGTACCTGCCTGCAAGGCGGTGATCATCTGTACACCACAGCCCCGCCAAAGGCCGTGCCCTGCACCCTTCGTTTCATCCCCTTCTGCCGCAGACTAAACGGTAAGGAGGACCAAATGGCCGTGTGGGTACGCACAACAGACTGAATAAAAAAACGGCACTGCCTGCAACTGCAAGCGGTGCCTAGTTCTCTGTTTTTTATATGGATTATAACATCATATCCACAATGCTGTCTGCCAGCGCTGTGGGGTTCTGCACATCCAGCCCGCTGATGAGCCGCGCCTGATCGTACAAGATCTTGGTGTATTTCTTCAGCGTTTCCGGATCGTCCTTTAACAGGGCAAACAACTTCTCTGCCAGCGGGTGCTTATCGTTGATCTCCAGCACCAACTGGGCCTTGGCGCCCTGGCCGCCGCCGGGCATACTGCTGAGCACTTTTTCCATCTCCATGGACAGATAACCCTCTGCCGACAGGCACACTGCGTGGCTGCCTAAGTTGCCGGAGAATTTCACGGCGCTGACTTCCTCGCCCAACGCCTCTTTCATCGTGTCCAGCAAACCCTTGGCGTCGGCATTCTTTTGCTCCATGGCTTTCTTTTCATCTTCGCTTTCCAAATTCAGGTCGTCCTTGGTAATGTTAGCGAATTTCTTGCCATCGTACTCCATGAGCATTTGCAGGGCAAACTCATCTACATCGTCCGTCAGGTACAGCACTTGGTAGCCCTTGCTCAGCACCGCGTCCGTCTGGGGCAGCAAAGCGATCTTCTCCGCCGTGTCGCCACAGGCATAATAAATGGTATCCTGCCCCTCGGCCATACCGTCCACATACTCTTTCAGGGTAACCATACCCTCCCCGGCAGAGGATCTGAACAGCAGCAGGTCTTTCAGGTCGTCCTTCTCGGCGCCGTAGTTGGCATACACGCCGAATTTCAGCTGCACGCCAAAGGTCTTAAAGAATGCCTCGTACTTCTCCCGCTCATTCTTCAGCATGCGGGTCAGCTCATTCTTGATCTTGCGGTTAATGGCCTTGGCAATGATCTTCAGCTGATGATCGTGCTGGAGCATCTCACGGGAGATGTTCAGGCTCAGGTCTGCACTGTCAATGAGCCCGCGCACAAAGCTAAAGTGATCCGGCAGCAGATCCGGGCACTTCTCCATAATCAGCACACCGTTGGAGTATAGCGCCAGCCCTTTTTCAAACTCCTTGGTGTAGTAGTCAAAAGGCGGGTTCTTAGGGATATACAGCAGGGCGTCAAAGGTGGCTTGACCCTCGGTCTTAAAGTGCATCACATCCACCGGGTCCTCATAGTCGCCAAAGCGCTGCTTGTAAAATGCATTGTAGTCCTCCGGCTTCAGCTCGCTTTTGGCCTTGCGCCACAGAGGCACCATAGAATTTAAGGTCTCGTCCGCCACCTCTGTCACGGTCTCGCCCTCTTTGTCCGGGTTCGGCACCTGGTGGCTCATCTGCATGATAATGGGATAGCGGATATAATCGCTGTATTTCTTCACCAGGCCCTGAATCCGGTACGGCTCCAGGAACTCGTCGTAATTTTCTTCCTCGGTGTTCTCTTTCAAGTGCAGAGTGATCACCGTACCGCAATCCGCCTTGTCGCAAGGCTCTAAGGTGTAGCCGTCTGCGCCGGTAGAGGTCCAGCAGTTGGCTGTATCTGCCCCAAAGGCCTTAGACTCCACGGTCACCTTGTCCGCCACCATAAAGGCAGAGTAGAACCCAACGCCGAACTGGCCGATCACTTCTACATCGTCGGCAGCCTTGGTGTCGTTCTCCTGCTTAAAGTTCAGGGAACCGGACTTGGCGATGGTGCCCAGATTCTGCTCCAGTTCTTCGCCGGTCATACCGATGCCGTTGTCTGTCACGGTCAGGGTGCGGGCATCCTTGTCCACCGCCAGGCGAATGTGAAAATCGCTGCGGTTCATACCCACCGTGTCGTCCGTTAAAGAACGGAAGTATAACTTGTCCAGCGCGTCGGAGGCGTTGGAGATCAGCTCCCGCAAAAAGATCTCCTTATGGGTATAAATGGAGTTGATCATCATATCCAGCAGCTTTTTAGACTCTGCCTTGAATTGCTTTTTTCTCATTCAAATCACCTTTGTTATTTCAGAATTAGCACTCTTTGGCTTCGAGTGCTAATTGTTATTATAATCAATTTTTCCATTTGTCAACCCCGGGGCAAAAATCCACATTTTGACCCCAAAAAGGTGCAAAAAAGCCCGGCTCCGCAGAGCCGGGCAATGGGAATGATCCGGATTTACGCAAAAGGATTTTCCGTAGGATAGAGCATACCCTGGGGCTGATTAAAGCCCACATCGGTAACACCCAGGCACCGCAGCACATCAAAGATGGCCTTGCCGTAATGGCCAAAAGCCACTGCCCCATGGTGGGGGAAGTTCTTTTCAATGAGCACATGGCGATAGAACCGACCCATTTGGGGAATGGCAAACACGCCGATGCCGCCAAAGGGCGGGTAGGCACCGGCAGCACCTCGCCCTCTGCCACATAGCCCCGCAACCGGCAATCCGCCGTGGACTGGAGCCGGAAGAAGGTGATGGGACGGGGGCAATATCCCCCTCCAGGGTACCGTTGGTGTACTCCACCGGCAGGGTGCGCGCCATGATTTTTTGGTATTTCATCTCGCAGGTGGACAACTTGCAAACCGGAGTGTTGCCGCAGTGGAAGCCCATAAAAGTATCGGTTAGGCTGTACGGATACGCGCCCTTGATCTTCTCCGCATACAGATCGGCAGGCACGCTGTTGTTAATATCCAGCAGGGTCACCGCGTCCCGACTGACGCAGGTGCCGATAAACTCGGACAGCACGCCGTAAATATCCACCTCGCAGGACACGGGAATGCCCTTGGCGGTCAGGCGGCTGTTTACATAACAGGGCACAAACTGGAACTCCGTCTGGAATGCAGGCCAGCACTTGCCGGCAATGGCTACATACTTGCGCGCGCCCCTTGTGGGTCTCCACCCAGTCCAGCAGAGTCAGCTCGTACTGCGCCAGCTTGGCCAGAATCTCCGGCTTCTTATTGCCCTCGCCCAGCTCTTCCTCCATCTCCGCTACCACATCGGGAATGCGAGCGTCCCCGGCGTGGGCGTGAAACGCAGCGTACAGATCCAGCTCGCTGTTCTCCTCAATCTCAATGCCCAGCCGGTGCAGGGGTGCGATAGGCGCGTTGCAGGCCAAAAAGTCCTGGGGACGGGGGCCGAAGGAAATGATCTTCAAATCAGACAGTGCCAGCAGCGCCGTTGCCACCGGCACAAAGTCCCGGATCATGGCGGCACAGTCCGCTGCCGTACCCACCGGGTACTGGGGAATATACGCCTGCACGCCACGCAAGTTCAAATTATAGGACGCATTGAGCATACCGCAGTAGGCGTCGCCGCGGCCGTCCAGCAGGCTGTCGCCGCTCTCCTCCGCCGCTGCGCAAAACATCACCGGGCCGTCAAACTGCTTAGCCAGAGTGGTCTCTGCCGTCTCCGGACCGAAGTTGCCCAGGAAGATCACCAAGGCGTTGACCCCGGCAGCCTTTAAGTCTGCTAAAGCCGGCGCCACATCCGTCTCGCTCTCTATACACACCGGGCAGTTGTGCAGCATGCCGTACTTGGCATAGGCTGCCGCCAATGCGTCTCGCCGTCCAACGGACAGCGCCATGGGGAAGCAGTCTCGGGACACGCTCACCAGCCCCAGCTTCAGCTCAGGAATATTTGTCATCATCACACTGTACCTCTCTTATTTAGCCCCCTTGACGGGCGGGCGTGATTTATTACTTATTATAGCGCCCCGGCGGGCGTTCGTCAACGGCAGCGGATTTATGCTACATTGCACAAAAAAGCGTATTGTTTTTCGCCCCTTTTTGTGCGCCTATACATTCGCTATGCAAAGACTGCATATTTATGCGCATAATCTATGGAAATCTCTTGCATTTTTCACGGGAATGTGCTACAGTGAACCACGATAAACCGTATATTTATAAGTATCTGTACGGCATTTTTTTGAAAGGATAGGTACAAAACAATGAAGAAGTTTAACAAAGTCATTGCCCTGGTGCTGGCTGTCCTGTTTGTGGCTGCGTCTTTCGCCGCTTGCTCCTCTAACAGCGGCAAGGATGACAAGGGACCACAGAGGCCGCCAAAACCCAGAAGGTCAAGGTGATCGACATTGCACTGTCTGACGAGGAATACGCCTTTGGCGTGGACAAAAAGCAGCCGGAGCTGAAAGAGAAGGCCAACGCTTTCATCAAAGAGCTCAAAAAAAGCGGCAAGCTGGACGAAATCTGCAATCACTACTTTGGCAGCGGTGAGCCGGCAGGCGTGACCAGCGCCGCCGAGGACAGCACCAAGGATCAGCTGGTGGTTGCCACCAACGCCGAGTTTGAGCCTTTTGAGTACAAAAAGGGCGACACCTTCTACGGCATTGACATGGAGATTGCCAAAGCACTGGCAGACAGCCTGGGCAAAGAGCTGGTAATCAAGGACATGAAGTTTGAGGCCGTGGTTACCTCCGTGCAGCAGCAGAAGTGCGATATCGCTATGGCCGGCTTGACCGTCAACGAGTCCCGCGCAAAGCAGGTAGACTTTACCGACTCTTATTATTCCGCTTCTCAGAAAGTGGTTGTAAAGGGCGACGACACCACCTTTGACGCTTGCAAGACCAAGGAAGATGTGGAGAAGATCCTGAACGGCCTGGACAGCAGCGTAAAGATCGGCGGCCAGAACGGCACCACCGGTCAGTCCTATGTACAGGGCAGCGAGGATATGGGCTTTGCCGGTTTGAAGGCACAGTTCGTTGGTTATGACAACGCCTCTCTGGCCATGCAGGACCTGATCAACGGCAACCTGAATTATGTGATCGTAGATGCCGCACCGGCAGCTGCCATCACCACCGCCATCAACAATGTGGCATAATCAGGTCAAATAAACAAAGACGAATCCGCACCTCACCCCCGCACGGGGGTGGGGCATTTTTTGACAAGAAGCCGCCTTGGCGGCAGGGACGCAACTTATGGATAATTTTAGCAACAAAGTTCAGGTTTTCCTTGACTACTTTATTCATCACGACGGCTACAAGACGGTACTGCTTGGCCTGCGCAATACGGCGGAGATCGCCATGCTGGGCTTGCTGATCGGTATCGTTTTCGGCACCGTGATCGCCACCACCCGGGTGATTCCACGCACCAATCCGGTGGCTAAGTTCTTTAACGGTCTGTCCGGGCTGTATGTGGGCCTGTTCCGAGGCCTTACCCCATTGTGGTACAGCTGCTGGTATTCTACTATGTGCTGATGCCACTGATGAACCTGCACATGAACTCCGTGGCCGTAGCCGTGGTGGTCTTCGGTATGAACTCCGCCGCCTATATCTCCGAGATCATGCGCGCCGGTATTCTGTCCGTAGACAGTGGGCAGATGGAGGGCGGCCGGGCCATTGGTCTGAGCTACGCCACCACCATGATGAAGATTGTGATCCCCCAAGCGGTGAAGAATATTCTGCCCACGCTGGGCAACGAGTTTATCTCGCTAATCAAAGAGACCTCGGTGGTCAGCTTCGTAGGCGCTATGGACCTGTATGTTGCGTTCAACCGCATTGGCTCCAACAGCTACGAATTTATGATCCCCTACTTGGTGATGGCTCTGATCTACATTGTGATCGTACTGGTAATCACCCTGGGCATTAAGTTGATGGAAAGGAGCCTGAGAAAAAGTGATAAAGGTATCTGACCTGCACAAAAGCTTTGGTAAGCTGGAAGTGCTGAAAGGCATAGACGAAAACATCGAAAAGGGCGAAAAGATCGTTGTGATCGGCCCTCCGGCTCTGGCAAGAGCACCTTTTTGCGGTCTGAATTTGCTGGAAACCCCCACCTCCGGTCAAATCTGGTTTGACGGCCAGTGCATTACGGATAAAAAGACGGACATCAACCGAGTGCGCCGCAGTATGGGCATGGTGTTTCAGCACTTTAACCTGTTTAACAACAAGACCGTGCTGGGCAACATTACCTTGGCCCCCATTCAGCTGAAGCTGATGAACAAGGAGGAGGCCAACGAGAACGCCCTGCGCCTGCTGGATCGGATCGGCCTGCGGGATAAGGCAGACGCCTATCCCTCCATGCTTTCCGGCGGCCAAAAGCAGCGAATCGCCATCGTGCGCTCTCTGGCCATGAACCCTAAGGTGATGCTCTTTGATGAGCCCACCTCCGCCCTGGACCCGGAAATGGTGGGCGAGGTGCTGGATCTGATGAAAGAACTGGCCAACGACGGTATGACCATGGTGGTGGTCACCCACGAGATGGGCTTTGCCAAGGAGGTTGCCAGCCGGGTGCTGTTTATGGATGACGGCAAGGTGCTGGAAGAAGGCACCCCCACGAATATATTCGACCACCCCAAGGCCGAGCGCCTGACCACCTTCCTGGATAAGGTACTGTAATCCATCGTGTATAGCAAAAAGGAACGGCAATGCCGTTCCTTTTCTTTTTGCCCTTATGCAATCACGGCAGGAGCAAGCTATCCGCGGAAAATACAAACGGCATAATCCCTCCGTCTGCTCGCAGGCTCGCAGCCACCTCCCTTTACAAGGGAGGCAAATCGGTTTCATCCTCTTAGGCTCCCTTGCAAAGGGTGACTCCCCGCAGTGCGGAGAGATGTCGCGCAGCGACAAAGGGGACGGGCGCCAGTTAGGCGCTGTCACGAAGTGACTGAGGGATTGCGGCACGATGTGGGCATCGTGCCCTACAAATCATATATTACATCGGTCACAAATCCTCATAGAAAGGTGCCTTACTCCCGCTGTACTTTGCAGATCAATTACCGCGAAAAATACCGGCCGACAAATGCCGACCGGTACACACTGATTCTATTCTGTTTTCACCATCGCCGGATATTTACGCCTTATCCTGCATGGTATCATAAAGACTTATCCGGGTAATCGGACATAATGCAATCGGCGCCCAAATCCACCAGGTAGGCCATGTCCTCCGGGTCGTTCACTGTCCAATACTGCACGGCCATATCATGAGCGTGGGCATAATTGATTACCGTGGCTGTGCCCAGGTTGAAGCCCAGGTTCTTGTACGGCGCGCAATAGGGAATTTGCAGCACCTTGCAGGGCGGCGTGTAATCCTCGTCACTGCGCAGGGCTGCAGCCCAGAATTCCGCCACCTCGGCAATGGAAGTGCTGCGGGTCATATCCTTATAAGTGGCGTCCACATAGGCGCTCACTTCCTTATGGAAGGTGCCGAAGATCACCCGGTCGATAATTCCGCGCTCTTTCATAATATTATAGAGCAGGTCCACACCGTGGGTACCCAAATCGCCGCTGTTTTTAATCTCGATAATATACTTATATTCGCCCTTGCCCTGTGCGATCAGGTAGTCCAGCGCGTCCTCCACCCGCAAAATGCGCAGATCGTCCGGCACCTGATCCCCATGCAGGTTCGCATAGGGCTTTTCGCCGCTTTCCGTCTCAAACTGCGCGCCCATATTCAACTGGCGCAGTTCGTCATAAGTTTTGTTCTCCGGGCGCACATTCTTCTCGCCAAACACCTGCTGGCTGTCCGAGGTGCGGTCCACCGTGTCGTCATGAAGCAGCACCAGCACATCGTCCTTGGTGACATGCAGATCAAACTCAAACACATCAATGGAGAAGTCCGGGTTCTCGGCGCAATTCTTAAAGGCACGCAGAGTCTCCTCCGGTTCGATCCCGCCGCCGCTGCGGTGGCCGGAAATGTCTGTCTGTTCCAAAACATACGGGTTTTGGGTGTCGTACGTTTGAATTTGGCCCGGGTCCGACCGATGGTGGCACACCACCACATCCGTAATCACAATGGCCAGGATCAGTACCCCCAGTACCGCCAGCACAATGCGCCCGGCACGGTGTTTTTTCCGCCCGGCTTTCTTCTTGGTTTTTTGCAGCGTCTCCGCCATAATTAAAATCCCCCTTCTGCAAGATAGTATCTCTGAATTTTGTATTTTTAGGTACTACTTGCTGATTTTAAGTGTACTGAATTTGGTCGGGAAAGTCAACCGAAAACGGAATTTTCTACTTTTTTTGGACGGATTTGAAAAAAGCAGTTGAAAATTATGTTCCTATCGGTTATTATACTGTAGAAAGGGGATTTTTATTATGAATGTGAAACGCAAATCCAAACTGGATGTTGTCATCCGCATCCTTCTGATTGCGCTGGTCGCAGTTTTGGTTGTCTTTGCCGTTAAGGTGGTATTTTCTGCCGCCAAGACCGCACCCGTAGCTGCCGACGCTACCGCTAATGAGGACAAGTCCGTAATCGGCGAGTTTCAGGCCGGCACTTACGGCGGTATTAAAATGGACACCGCTGAGGACGCAGTCAAGTACTATGTAGAGGCCTACAACAAGACCAAGGCTGAGACCGCCGAGTTCAATACCCCGGAGGGCAAGCAGACTTGGAGCGCCTTTATCGGCGATGAGGACTTAAAGATTAACAGTGTCATCATCGACGGTAACGAGAACAAAACCATCAATAGCATGGTACCCGGTATCGTAGGCGGCATTTTTCACTCAGGCACCTCTGCCCTGCCTCCCACCGCCGGCAAAGTGCAGAAGGACGATGTGGACGAGAAGGGCAACAGCTTAGTCACCTCTTCTCTGACTGCCGATGATGTGCTGGCTGTTGTAGTTGAGGACAACGGCGACGGCACCATCACTATGAAGATCCAGCCTAAGATGGCTGAAATGAGCCACAAGGGTCAGGACTCTCAGGGTCGGTTCTTCAATACACTGGGCGGCATCGACTCTGTTGTAGACAGCATTAAGCCGCTGTCCTGGTCTGAGGGCACCACTGCCGATAACTGCAAGGTATATTATAAGGGTGGCACCGGCGTTGTGAAAATCGACACCAAGACCGGCATGATCGTAGAGGCCGACTATGATATGGAAGTTACCGTAGATGTGTCCCACGCGAATGTAACCGTTCTGCGCGACAAGAGCGCCGTGGTAAGCATCACTTACAAGAACCACTTCCCGGCCAGCGACGAGTATCTGGCAAAGCATGGCGAGATCAGCCGCGTAAAATAAGCGATAGATCACTTGCAACCCTGCCACGCGGCAGGGTTGTTTTTTGCCTATTTTTGGATTTTATCGGGGCATTTTGGGCCTTTTGCTACCGCTGCACAGCTAAATTTATACCCGCTGTAATGATACACCATAAATAAATTCGTTAAATATCTGCAATTCGCTTGCCTTTTTTGGCCGGAATATAGTATTATATTTTTGTGCTTAAGCACAGGTTAAGGTTATCATCGGCAGATGATGGGAGAGCAGTGGGTTTTCAGTGGCCCGCTGCTTTTTCATTGCCCAGGCCGCCCTCAATTTTCCCTTTGCCAAAATTTAGGTGTTGACAAAATGAAAATATCTGCTATAATGATATAGCACTAAGAAAGTGTACCGACCATATCGCGGAGTAGAGCAGTTGGAAGCTCGTCGGGCTCATAACCCGGAGGTCGTAGGTTCGAGTCCTACCTCCGCAACCACCAAGACGGCGTTTGTTTACGCCGTCTTTTTTCTTTTTACAGAACTCGAGCCCACATTCATACTGCACATAAACAGACACCGGAAATTCCGGTGTCTGTTTTTTGTTTGTCAACACTAAAAGCGCATTGACTTGACAATAGAAAATATGGTATGATTCGGGTAGAAATTACGCCATTTTTTGGCGCGAAGGGGTGCAAAAAAATGAACAAGATCAAGCGGGGTTTGGCGCTGCTGCTGACCATGATTCTGCTATGCACGGCACTGCCCATCAGTGCCCAGGCCAAGACCACCGGCAACAAAACGGTCAACAAGGCCAACATTGTGCTGTTCGGCTACTTTGCAGACGATACGCAAACGGCGGCAGACGCCTATTTTGACCAATACGCCGGGGAACTGGTAGGCTATATCGACGGCAGCTTTGGCCGCTCGCTGAAGAACTATCTGAGCAGCATTTCCTACGGTCAGCTGCAAATGAAAAACACCATTCCCCAGTACGACGGCACCACGGTGCACGCCCTACAAGTACCGGTGAAGGAAAGCGACGCCCTGGTTCAAAATTTGGACACCCAAATCATAGAGAGCCTGATCCGTCAAATGCCCTCTATTGCAGACAAAGCCGTGGATCTGGACGGGGACGGCTATGTGGACAATGTGATGGTGATTCTAAAGGCCAGCCAGTCCAGCAAGGCCTCCTCCTCTGCCACACTGGTAGCCCACAAAAGCGACTACTCCGGCTCTGCCAAGATCAATAACAAGCCGGTGGTCGGCTACAATGTGTTTGGCACCGACCGACTGCGCTCCGAGGGCAGCAGTCTGCTGGCCCACGAGTACCTGCACACCTTTGGCTATCCGGACCTGTACCGCAATTCCGGCAACGACCGGCCGGTGTACAGCTGGTCCGTAATGGGCGGAGTAATCCCCGGCTCGCCCCAGTACCCCTTGGCCTACGAACGGATGTATTTTACCCACTGGATCGACATAGATACGGTAACCCAAAACAGTACCCTAACCCTGGATGACCAGGCCAACGCTGACGGAAACCAGGCCTTTATCCTGAAATCGCCCTTAAACGACCACGAAATCTTTGTGGTAGAATACCGCAAAAACCCCCATTAACTACACGGAGCAGGACTCCCTGGACTGCCGCATCGGCGGCACCGGGGTGATCGTTTACCGGGTGAACCTGAATGTGGACGGGCTGACCAACCTGCGGGGCTACACGGGCATTTATGTGTTCCGGCCCCAGTCCGGCCAACCGGGCTACACCGGCAGCGAGATACTGGATGTGAGCCACGCCTACCTGCCCTACAAGGACGACAGCACCGGCAAGACCCGCAGCACCATCGGCTCTGCGGATATGAGCGCCACCCTGGCAGACGGGGCCCTGACCTTCAGCGACGGCAGCAACTCCGGCATTGTGCTGAAGAACATTGCCGTATCCGCAAACAAACAGCAGGCCACCCTGGAAGTGGAAATTCCGCAAAAAAGCGACTATGACCTGTGGCAGGATCTGAACTATGCCGCCACCGGAAACATGACCTACGGCGTAACCATGACAGAGGTAGACGGCGCCCTGTACACCGTAGCGGCAGAGAACAAAAAGATCCGCTCCCGCAAGTATGAAAACGGTGCCTGGACGGACTTTGCGCCGGAGATCAGCGAGAGCTTTGCCAGCGAATTCCAACTGGCACGGCAGGGTAGCAACCTGTATATGGCCTTTAACGACACCAACGGTGCCGCCCGATTGATGCGCTACGACCTAACCGCCGGGGGCAGCTGGCAAGCGGTACGCACGGTGGCTAACGCCGGCACCGGGGTCAGCCTGCGGGTGATCGGCGGCAGGCTGTATATGGCCTGCATCACCAACCGGCAGGTGGGCTATATGTACTACAACGACCTGCTGCTGATGCAGGTGGACAGCACCACCGCCACTGACCTTGGCACCTATGTAACCGGCACTTTTATCGGCCAGCCCAAGTTGGTGGACTACGGCGGTCCCTGCCTGCTGTATCGCTCCGGTAACAGCGCGATCACCGCACTCAAATGGAACGGCACCGCTTTTGAAAAGTTCTCTGACGATACGGTAAAGGGCAACTTTTACGATGTGATCAGCAGCGGCGGCAAGCTGTACCTGTCTTTGGGCGGCTCCACCCTGCAAACCGCCATCTATGACGGTAGCAACTGGACACTCGGCCCGGACAGCGGCATCACCTGCGGCGAAACCGCATGGACCACCCTGGGCGGTGCCTATACCTGGTGGCCAGCCCCAATACGGAGAGCGGCAACCTGCTGCTGTACCGCTACGACAACGGCACCTTTACCCAGGAGGGCGAACGCATTGACAGCCCGGTGTCTACCCTCACCGCCTGCCCGGTGAGCAATACCGTGTATCTAAGCTATGTGCGGGGCGCGGACCAAAAGATCACCTTTAAGAGCAAAACAGTGGTTCCGCCCAAAGCAGAGGTGGACCGCAGTGCGCTGGAAGCGGCGTTGTCCCTGGCTGCCGCCTGCAAAGCGGCGCAGTATTCGGCCGAGAGCCTGGCTGCCCTGCAAAAGGAAGTGGACGCCTACACCCCCTACCTGACTGGCGATGTGACCCAGGCACAGATTGACGCATAAGACCACGGCGGTGCTTACTGCCATTTACAACCTGGCGCCGTACTTTGACCTGACCGTCACCGCCCTGAACGGCACCTGCGCCGCCACAGTAGGCAATCAAACCGGCGGCTGTGGCGGCTACAAGCCCTTAAAGGGTGCCGACGTGACCCTGGTGGCACTGCCCTATGACGGCTACACCTTTGTGGGTTGGTACGACAAGATCAATCACCGCTATATGAGCCGCAACACCACCTACCACTTTACCGCCACCACCAATGCGCAGCTGCAAGCGGTGTGCGTAAAAACCGGCAGTTCCACCCTGACCTTTGCCACCGAAAGCGGCTGGATCAGCGCCACCGTTACCCGCACCACGGCGGAATGGGCGGCAACGGACAGTCTGGCAGATCTGCTGCCGGAGGTGCCCTATCGCTACGGCTACACCGCCACCGGCTGGGATTGTGACGAGCGCACCGTGCTGGAAAAGCTGCGCAGCGGCCAAAATGTGACCCTGCTGCCCACCTACACGGCGGACAGTACCTCCCTGCCCACCCCTCCCCGGCTAAGGACGGGTGTACCCTGGGTGCTGGATCTGTACTACAAACTGGACGAAAAGAACAATGTTGGCTCCTTTGTGATGGCTGCCGGGTGGCCGGATTACCTGGATATTCAGTCCGTGGGCGTAGCGTTCTACTACAAAGACGCCGCCGACTTTGACCCTACCGACTTTACCCTGCTGCTAAACAACAAAATGCTGGCCAGCAACTTCAATACAGACAGCCTGGAGGAGACCTATGTGGTGAATATAAAGAAACTCTCCAACCGCTACAACTGGGCGGCCAGAGGGTATGTAAATTACTACGACCAAAACGGCAAGCTGCAAACCGTCTACTCCAACCAGATCAATTTGATCGCCCGAGAGCAGGTATAAAAACAAGTGAAAAACCGTCGCCCCGGTACGCCGGAGCGGCGGTCTTTTTTTGCCAAAAATGCGGCAGCACCCACCGACATCGACCCGAAAAATGACCAAGTTATGAATTTTCGATTTTTTGGCATTTGGGTGTTGTGTTCCCTTTATATTTAATATATAATATTATCGCTGAAAGTTTATACAGCGGGCGGCGGCACTGCCCCCTGTTTTTGAAAGTGAGAGAATACATATGATTTTGTCAAGAGATATCGGTATCGACTTGGGTACTGCCACCACCATGATCTGCGACCGCAAGGGCCGCATTATTGTGCGGGAGCCCAGCGTGGTAGCCGTAGATGTAAAGACCAAGCGGGTGGTTGCCACCGGCACCCAGGCCAAGCAGATGATCGGCCGCACCCCCGGCTCCATTGTGGCGGTGCGGCCTCTGAAAAACGGCGTCATCGCCGACTTTGATATGACCGCGGATATGCTCCACAGCTTTATTTTCCGCTCGGACAAGCGTTCCATGTTTTCCAAGACCCGCGTGGTCATCAGCGTGCCCTCCGGGGTCACCGAGGTAGAGCGCCGTGCCGTGGAGGACGCGGTACGCAGCGCCGGTGCGCAGGATGTGGAGCTGATCGACGAGCCCATGGCCGCAGCGCTGGGCGCCGGTCTGCCGGTGTATGAGCCTACCGGCTCCATGATCGTAGACATCGGCGGCGGCACCACCGATGTGGCGGTACTGAGCCTGGGCGGCATTGCAGCCTGCAAAAGCATTAAAGTAGGCGGCGAGGCCATGGACGAGGCCATCATCGACTATATCAAAAAGCACCACAACCTGCTTATCGGCGAGCCCATGGCGGAGGAGATTAAACTGAAGATCGGCTCTGCCGCACCCTATGACGGCGAGGGCGCTATGGAAGTGCGGGGACGCAACCTGACGAACGGCCTGCCCGGCATGCCATGGAGATCACCAGCGCCCAGGTTCGGGAAATCTTGACCGAGCCGGTGCAGGAGATCATCCGTGCCATTAAGGAGACCCTGGAGGTGACCCTGCCGGAGCTGGCAGCGGACATTATGGACCGGGGCATTTACCTAACCGGCGGCTCCAGCACCCTGCGGGGGCTGGCGGACCTGATCGAGCAGGAAACGAAAATCAAAATTCACATTCCGGACGCCCCCACCGACTGCGTGGCTATCGGCACCTCCATCAAACTGAGAAGGGCGAGATAATGAAAGCATTTTGGAAAAGCCGCCCGGTGAAGACCGTAGGCATACTGGCAGCACTCCTGGTGCTGGGTATGCTCATTGCGGCAGCCACCGGCCACGGCGAGACCGCCCAAAGCGGCGTACTGGGCACCGTCTTTGCCCCCGCCCACTGGGCTGCGGAGAAGATCAGCGACGGGCTGGCCACCCTCTCCGGCAACGCCAAGGGCAATACCGAATACGAAAAGAAAATTGACGAACTGCAACGCCAACTGGGCGAAATGCAGGAGCAGCTGGCGGATTATAAAAATATCAAGAGCCAAAATGAGGAGTACAAAGAGGCACTGGAGCTGAAAAACGAGAACAGCGGTTTTAAGTATGTGGCTGCCGATGTGGTAGGCCGGGACAGCGCAGATCCGTATCTCAGCTTTACTATCAGCAAAGGCGCCGTCAACGGCGTCAAGGAGAACGATGCGGTGCTTTACGGCCGCTATCTGATCGGCATTGTGAAGAAAGCCTATCCCACATACAGCATCGTCACCACGGTGCTGGACCCGGACTTTTCCGTCTCTGCCTACGACATCAACTCCGGCGAGGTCAGCTATGTAACCGGCGACGCCAAGCTGGCGGCGGACGGCTGCTGCAAGTTTGAGAACCTGAGCACCTCTACGGACATTACCTACGGCTCCATCATTGCCAGCGCAGGCATCAGCTCTAAACTGCCCAAGGGCCTGATCATTGGCACGGTGGAGGAGGTGGCGGACGAGACCACCAACATCAGTACCTATGCCATTGTCAAGCCCGGCACGGATATTGCCAATATTACCGACTGCCTGGTGCTCACCGGCTTTACCCCCGCTAAGGGAGGCAAGTAATGGAACTGACAACACATCAAAAGACGGTGAAATACACGGTCTACTGTTTGGTCATCGCCGTCGCCGGCCTGTTGCAGAATACCCCCGGCCTGTTTTGGCAAATCGGCAGCGCCCGCTGCTTTTTGCTGCTGCCGGTGACCCTGTTGCTGGTCATGGGCGAGCGGGAGCTGCCCGCCGCACTGCTGGGACTGTTTGCCGGGTGCGTGTGGGACCTGCACGCGGCCAAATCCGCCGGGTTCAACGCCCTGTTCTTTATGCTGCTGTGCTTTGGCGTGTCCGCGGTGATGGAGCGCTATATTCGCAGCACCTTTGTGACCCACATGCTGTTTGCTCTGCCGGCGCCCTTCCTGTACGGTCTGCTGTACTGGCTGTGCTTTATTCTCATTAAGGGCGTGGACGGCGGCACAAACACCCTGTTCACCTTTTACCTACCCTGTGCCCTGTACACAGCGGTGGTTGCCCCCATTCTTTGGTTCCTGCTGCGGCCCCTGCGCCAGCGGCTGAACCGCAAGGCCCTGCAATAACGGGCATCCTATAAAAAAACGAAAGGAGAAAAGCCGATGCAAAGTCGATACAAAAGCACCCGTTCGGTCATTGCCCTGCTGCTGGTGGCAGTGATGATCATCGGCTTCTCTGCCACGCTATATAAAATCCAGGTTCGGGATCACGAATACTACGCCGCTCAAAACAATACGGTCAAGACCTACAAGGTCGCCATTGAGGCCGCCCGAGGCGAGATCGTGGACCGCAACGGCAACGCCCTGGTCACCAACCGAGAGACCAACTCCATTATCCTGGACGCTGCCTACTTCCCTGCCGCTACGGAAAACGACAAGCGCAACGCCATTTTGCAAAATCTCATTGCGCTGTTTCAGAAAAACGGCGAGGAATACACGCAAAACCTGCCCTTAAAGCTGAAAAGCGGCAAAATCGTCTTTTCCGGTAAAAAGACAGACATTGCCACTATGAAAAGTGCGGATATGTTCAACCTGCAACCCTACGCCACAGCACAAAACTGCTATGACGCTATGGTGGAGAAGTACGGTCTGGAGCAATACGACACCAAGACCGCCCTGCAAATCGGCAACCTGCGCTACGAGCTGACCCGGCTGCAATTCTCCATTAGCACCCCGGTAGTGATCGCCGACGAGGTGAGCAGCGAGACGGTAGCCGCCATTAAAGAGGACAAGGACCGTTACCTGGGTGCCGATGTACAGGTGGTGACCCACCGGGAATATACGGACTCCACCCTGGCGCCCCACATTCTGGGTACCGTACGCAAAATCAACGCAGAGGAGTACGCCCAGCTGAAAGGCAAAGGCTACGGTATTCACGACCAGATCGGCGAAAGCGGGATTGAAAGCGCCATGGAGAGTGCGCTGCGGGGCACCCCCGGCGAAAAGACCATTACCGTAGACAAGGACGGCCATGTAACCGAGGAGATTACCAAAGCCCCGGTACAGGGCAACACGGTGGTGCTGACCATCGACCGTGACCTGCAAACCCTGGCCCAAAAAGAGCTAAAAAAGGTCTGCGACAAAACGGATCTTTACAATTCCGCCGGCGCCGTGGTGGTGCAGGATGTAAACACCGGTGCGGTACTGGCGTCCGCCAGTTATCCCACCTTCGACCTGGCGGATTACTATGACAAATACGAGCAGCTGGCCACCAACCGGCGGCGGCCCTTGTGGAGCCGCTTTGCCCTGGGTACCTACGCCCCCGGCTCTACCTTTAAGCCCATGATGGCAGTGGCCTCCCTGGAGGAGGGCGCCATCACCCGCAGTACCATCTTCAACTGCGGCGGTCTGTTTCGCTATTATGACCAGACCTTCCAGTGTTTGAACAAAAACGCCCACGGCGGCGAGAATGTGGAGACCGCCCTGCGCGACAGCTGTAACATCTTCTTTTACAACTGTGCCAAGCGCCTGGGCATTACCAAGATGAACGAGTACGCCAGTGCCTTTGGCCTGGGACAAAAGACCGGCGTGGAAATCGCCGAGTCTGCCGGTATCCTGGCCGGGCCGGAGGAGCGTGAAGCTGCCGGCGGCGTGTGGCAAAGCGGTGATACCATTCAGGCAGGTATCGGCCAGTCTGACAACCTGTTTACCCCCTTACAGTTGAGTAACTACTGCGCCACTGTGGCCAACGGCGGCACCGCTACCAGCTGCACCTGGTACAGAGCCTGATTGACAACAGCAGCGGCACGGTCACCGAGACCCAGCCCAAGATAGAGGAGAGCCTGGATCTGCACAAATCCACCCTTACTGCCGTGAAGAGCGGTATGCGCCTGGTGGCAACGCAAGGTGCACCCTCGCTGATCTTTAACCAGCTGCGCACCGAAGTCGCCGCCAAAACCGGTACATCGCAGGTGATCGTCAACGGTGTGAAGAAGAACAACGGCTTTCTGATCACCTTTGCCCCCTATGACAATCCGGAGATCTCCGTGGCCTCCGTGGTTGAGCTGGCAGGCAGCGGTACTTCCACCGCGGAGATCACCTCTTCCATCATCAAATACTGGTATCAGAACAATACGGACGAAAAAACCAATCAAAAAACCGGTGCCCTGCTGAACTGACCTGTATTTTTTGTTGAATAAAGCGCCAAAATATGGTATGATGAACCGTAAAACAAAAAAACAACCGCCGTTTATCATAGAAACGGCTGAACCTACAGCGCCCTGCGCGCACCTAACCACCTAACCACCTGACCACCCTAAGAGAAACGGAGGAGCATTATGAATATTGCACTGATTGCACATGACGCCAAAAAAGAACTGCTGGTGCAGTTTTGCATTGCCTATTGTGGCATTATCAGCCGCCACGAGGTGTGTGCCACCGGCACCACCGGCAAGCTGGTGGCAGAGGCTACCGGTCTAAAGATCAACTGCTTTTTAGGCGGCAGCCAAGGCGGTGGCCAGCAGATCGCCAGCCGTATTGCCTGCAACGAGATTGACCTGCTGATCTTCTTTAGAGATCCGCTGACCGCCAAACCCCATGAGCCTAACGACAACGACCTGCTGCGTCTGTGTGATGTGCACAACATTCCCTTTGCCACCAACATTGCCACGGCAGAGGCGCTGATCCGCGGCGTGGAGCGGGGCGACTTTGAATGGCGAGAGATCGTCAACCCTAAATACAATCACTAAAAACGCAACGGGTGAGCCAGCTCACCCGATTTTGCTGGTATTACACGAACGGAGAAAGAACTATGGCACTGATTACCAAAGCGATTAAGGGCACCAAGGACGTGCTGCCCCAGGACGCCTACAAAATCCAGTATATTGAAGCCACGGCTCGGGAAACGGCCGCCGACTTTGGATACAAAGAGATCCGTACCCCTGTGTTTGAGCACACGGAACTGTTCCAGCGAGGCGTGGGTGACACCACCGATGTGGTGCAAAAAGAGATGTACACCTTTGACGACAAGGGCGGCCGCTCCATTACCCTGCGCCCGGAGGGCACTTCCGGTGCTGCCCGGGCATTCCTGGAGAACGGGCTGTGCAACGAGGCTCTGCCCCAAAAGGTCTATTATCTGGACAGCTGCTACCGGTACGAGAAGCCCCAGGCCGGTCGCCTGCGGGAGTTCCACCAATTCGGTGTGGAGTGCTTCGGCACCCAATCCCCCCTGTCAGACGCTGAACTAATCGCCCTGGCTTCCGCGTTCTTTGACCGGCTGGGGGTCACCGAACTGCGATTGGAGATCAACTCCATCGGCTGCCCCACTTGCCGTGCCAAATATTATGACGCCCTGCGCAGCTACTTTGCTGCCCGCAAAGACGAACTGTGCGACACCTGTCAGGGCCGGCTGGAGCGCAACCCCATGCGCATTTTGGACTGCAAAAGCCCGGTATGTCAGGAGATCGCCAAGGACGCCCCGGCAGTGACCGACTATCTGTGCGACGAGTGCCGGGAACACTTTGATAAAGTACAGTCTTACTTAAAAGCGCAAAATATCGACTACACCGTAAACTCCCGCATTGTCCGCGGGCTGGACTATTACACCAAGACGGTATTTGAATTCGTGTCTGACTCCATTGGTGCCCAGGGCACCGTGTGCGGCGGCGGGCGCTACGACGGCCTGATTGACGAACTGGGCGGCCAAAAGACCCCGTCCCTGGGCTTCGGCCTTGGACTGGAGCGGCTGCAACTGCTGATGGAGGCACAGGGCTGTACTTACCCGGAGCCGGAAAAAGCAGACCTGTTTATCATCGCCCTGGGCGACAAGGCCACCGGCAAGGCGCTGGAGCTGGCCGGGGATATGCGCAGCGAGGGCTTTGCGGTGCTGATGGATCTGAACCAGCGCTCCCTGCGTGCCCAAATGAAATATGCCAACAAGCTGGGCGCCCGCTACACCGTGGTGCTGGGCGACAACGAAGTGGATACCGACCGGGTGCAGCTGAAAGCTATGGACACCGGGGAGGAAACGGAAGTAGCGCTTTCTACCTTTGTCAACGGATTTTACAGCGTCAGTATGCAGGCGCAGCTGGCAGATCTGGAGATCAACGGCGAAGCCTTTGACTTTACAAGCCTTTTTCAAACAGGAGAAACGGAATAATGGATACTTTAACGGGAATGAAACGAACAGACTACTGCGGCAACTTCACCACCGAGCAGATCGGGCAGGAAGTGACCGTTTACGGCTGGGCACAGCGCCAGCGGGGACCTGGGCAACCTGATCTTTATTGACCTGCGGGGACCGCACCGGTATTTTGCAGCTGAGCTTTAACGACGCCACCGATCGAGAGATCTTTGCCAAGGCGCAGAGCGTACGCAGCGAGTATGTGCTGGCTGCCACCGGCACCCTGCAAAAGCGAGAGAGCGTCAACAAAGAGTTGAAAACCGGCGAGATTGAGCTGGCGGTCACAGACCTGCGCGTGCTTTCCAAGGCGCAGACCCCGCCCTTTGAAATCGCCAACGCGGATAAAGTAGGCGACGAGACCACGCTGAAATACCGCTACCTGCACCTGCGCAACGAGCGGCTCACCCAGAACCTGCTCATGCGCCACAAAATCGCCAAGATTGCCCGGGAATACTTCTACGGCCACGATTTTGTAGAGATCGAGACCCCCATGCTGATCAAATCCACCCCGGAGGGCGCCCGGGACTATGTGGTGCCGTCTCGAGTACACAAGGGCAAGTTCTATGCCCTGCCCCAAAGCCCCCAGATCTACAAACAGCTGTGCATGATCGCCGGGCTGGACCGTTACATTCAGCTGGCCCGCTGCTTTAGAGATGAGGACCTGCGCGCCGACCGGCAGCCGGAGTTTACCCAAATCGACTTGGAAATGAGCTTTGTGGACTGCGAGGACATTATGCAGATGGCCGAAGGCTTTATTCAGACCCTGATGGCACAGACCGTAGGCGTGGACATTGCCGCTCCCCTGCCTCGCATGACCTATGCGGACGCCATGGCTCGCTACGGCTCCGATAAGCCGGACACCCGATTCGATATGTGCATTGAGGACATCACCGACTGGGCCAAAGGGACGGACTTTGTGGTGTTCCAAAACGCCATTGCCGCCGGTGGCACCGTGCGTTGCATTGTAGCAAAGAACGCCGCCGCTGCCTATACCCGTAAGAAAATTGACAAATTAACCGAGCACGCCCGCGGGATCGGCATGCCGGTGGCCTGGCCTATGTGCGCTGGGCAGACGAGACCCCCACCTGCTCCTTTAACAAATTCTTAAAAGCAGGCGAGCTGGACGCGCTGCTCACCCGCCTGGGGGCAGAAAAAGGCGACTGCGTCTTTATCATCTCTGACAAAACCTCCAAGGCACTGCCTATTCTGGGCGCTCTGCGCCTGATGGTGGCCAAGGAGCTGGACATCATTCCCAAGGGCAAATGGAACTTCCTGTGGATCACGGAAATGCCCTTCTTTGAACAGGACGAGGAAACCGGCGAATGGATCGCCATGCACCACCCCTTCACCATGCCTATGGAGGAGTGCCTGCCGTACCTGGATACGGACAAGGCTCGGGTGCGTGCCAAGGCCTTTGACCTGGTTCTCAACGGCATTGAGCTGTCCTCCGGCTCCATGCGTATCACCGACTGCCAGCTGCAAAACAAAATGTTTGAACTTCTGGGGCTGAGCAAGGAGGAGATCGACGCCAAATTCGGCTTTCTGGTAGAGGCCTATCAATACGCCGCACCGCCCCACGGCGGTATGGGCATTGGGCTGGATCGACTGGCTATGCTCATCTGCGGTGCAGACTCCCTGCGGGATGTGACTGCATTCCCCAAGGTACAGAACGCCAGCGAGCTGATGAGCGGCTGCCCGGCAGAGATCGACGCCGTACAGCTGGAGGAGCTGGGTATGCCCCTGCCGGAGGCGGACGCATGAGCAGCAACTTCTTTGCCATGGTAGAGCGCATGAAGCTGATTGACCGTTGGGCACTGATGAACAATACCGGCAAGGAAAACATTGCCGAGCACTCTCACACCGTAGCGGTGATCGCCCACGCGCTGGCGCTGATCGGCAACAAGAAATTCGGCCGCAGCTACAACGCGGAGCGGTGCGCGCTGCTGGCGCTGTACCACGACACCACCGAGGTGATCACCGGCGATATGCCGACCCCGGTAAAATATTATAACGACACCATTCGCCGTGCTTATAAAGAGATCGAGGCCACGGCGGGGGATCGTCTGCTGGCCATGCTACCGGAGGAATTTCGATCGGATTACGACCCTTGCTTTCACCCCGACCCGGCGGACAAAGAACTGTGGCAGCTGGTGAAGGCGGCGGACAAAATCAGCGCACTGATCAAGTGCATTGAGGAGGACCGTATGGGCAACCGGGAGTTTGAGATGGCTCTGCGTGCCCAGGAGGCCAAAGTGGAGGCCATTGACCTGCCGGAGGTGGCCTACTTCCGGAAAGAATTTATGCCCGCCTACTACCTGACCCTGGACGAACACACCAAATCCTAAGGAACGAACGCTTATGCAAACCGCTTCTTCTGCCCCCCGCAAAGGGGGCGTTGACCCGCGCACTGTCTGCGCCCGGCACAGCCAATGGGCTGATCCTGCTGGGCGCCGTGTTGCAGGTCCTCTTTTTATACTTTACCTGATCAACGGCGATGTGCATGTGGACGAGGCTATGCTGGTACTCAACGCCCGCAGTTTGGCGCGGGAGGGCACAGACATTTTCGGCCAGCGTATGCCGGTGTATTTTGATACCTGGCTGTACGGCGGCCAGTCCTCCCTGGCCACCTACCTGGCGGCGGCGTTTATCCGCCTGTTTGGCAACCAAATTTGGATTGCTCGGCTGCCCTTGGCGCTGACCGCCTTTGCCGGTCTGTTCGCCCTAAAAGGGCTGGTGCGCCTGCTGTTCCCCGGGCAGTACACGGTACAAAATACCGTCCTTCTGCTGACAGCGATCGAGCCGTGGCGGCTGTATCAATCCGCCTGGACTCTGGACTGCGCCTACCTGCCCTTTGTGCTGCTGTTTGCCCTGTACTTTTTGGTGCACGCGGTGGAAAAGCCTAAGGCACGGCTGCTGTTTTACACCCTATCCATGGCCTGCTTCGCCCTGGGGCTGTACGCCTATATGGCTGCAGCCATTCTGATCCCGGTGCTGCTGGTGATCCTGTATCTATCTCTGCTGATCAAAAAGAAAATGAAATTCCGTTACGCCCTGTGGTCCGTGGCCGTATTGGCTGTGTGTGCTCTGCCGTTTCTGCTCTTAGGACTGGTGCAGGCAGGTCTGCTAAAGGACTGCAACTTCCTGGGGCTGTCCATCACGGCTATGGACAGCTACGCCAGGGGCAACAGCACCACCATCTTTGGCTCTGCCGGGTCTGCCGGCGCTGTCTTTCAGCGAGCATTCTCCAACCTGGGCGGCGTGCTGTACAATATCCTGGTACCGGATTTAATGCTGCTCCAAAGCGCCCGCTATCCCACCCTCAGCGGCAATGTAAGCAACTATCCCTTTGGCCACACAGTGGCAGGGCTATTGGCGCTGGCAGGGCTGCTGCTGTTTTTGTGGCCCAAGAAGCACCGCAAGGCCGATACGGACTTTGCCAAAACTACCACCGCCCGTGTGGTGATCGGCAGCTTTTTAGGCGCCTTTTTGGTGTACGCCATTGTGGTCAGCTACGCCTCCAACGCCATGTACCGCTATGCAGCCTTTTATCCGCTGCTGCATATTTTGGCCGCCTTTGGGGTGTGCTGGCTGCTGGAGAGCTTTTCCTCCCCGGCGGTGCCCCGCCTGCTGGCCGGGCTGGCCGTCGTATCCTTGGCACTCACCGGCTTTGCCTTTGGCAACTTTGCCACCCACAACAGTGCCCTGTATGGCAAAAGCTTTGAACAGGCGCTGACCGCCGCCAGAGACAGCGGCAGCAGCGAAATTCTGCTGGTAGACAGCCAGGACCCGTACTTCAGAGAGCGAGAGAGCGTATTCCTGCGCTTTTATGCGGACGACAAAATCAACCAAATGACCCCACTGGAGCCGGAGCTGCGCGCCCGTGGCGGGCTGAGTGCCGGTAACCCGAATGTGGCGCCCCGCCTGCGCCCGGTAACCAAGGACGGCAGCTGGCGCTATGTGCAGGTGGAGGAAAACCGCGACTTGACCGACGACTGCTACATTTTCTTTGGCACCGTGCCCCAGTTGGATAAAACCCGACAGCAAGAATACGCCGTAAAGAATTATAACGACTTCTGCGTGACCCTGGTGCGGAAGAAGTAAAGTTTCCTCCTTGCGGCGAACGAATAACAGTGCAATCCCTCCGTCAATGCCTACGGCATTGCCACCTCCCTTTGCAAGGGAGGCAAATCGGTTATAAAAAGCCCCCGACTGGGTACGAAATCTGTACCCAGTCGGGGGTATTTTCTGTTTGTTATCGCTTACGCTCTGGCTTTTTTGATGTTCTCAATAAACTTTTTGCCGGTCTCGGTGATCTTGGCATAATCCCCGGTCTTGGCATACCGGCGGTCAGGGAAGAACCGGCACCAACAGCAATGGCATGCCTGCCTTAATCCAATCGCCTACATTGTCCACATCCACGCCACCGGAGGGCATACACTGGGCATAGGGCCACCGGGCCGCGCAGGGACTTAATGAACTTGGGACCAAGCACATCGCCGGGGAACACCTTCAGCACGCTGGCACCGCAGCGCATAGCGGCAATGGCCTCGGTGGCCGTACCCACGCCTGCCATAGCCGGCACATCATAAATGTTGCACACAGCGATGATCTCCGGGTCAAAGTGGGGCGACACAATATACTGGGCGCCGTTGAGAATGGCGATCCGGGCAGTGGCCGGATCCAGCACCGTACCGGCGCCGATGGTCACATCCGTACCCTCGTATTTTTTCACCATCTGGGAAATCAGCTGGTCCGCATTGGGCACGGTAAAGCACAGCTCCACGGTGGTCACGCCACCGGCCACGCAAGCGTCTGTAATCTTGGCAGCCTGCTCCACAGACTCCGCACGGATCACAGCCACGATCCCAACATCTTTAATTTTGTTCAAAACTGCTTCTTTAGACATACAATACCTCCAAAGCCCGCTGCGGGGCTTATTTTTTCAATTTATACGCTAACCCTTTCGGCGGCATCCCTCAAAGTGCGTTGCACGCCGGTACGTTATCTTTACTTATCTCTGCACTCTGGCAGCCTGCACCATGGACTGCGGACGGTCACGCTGTTGTTAAGGTCAGACAATACACCCACTCAGTTGCGCAAGGCTCCCCGGAGCCTTTGCTACCAAATCTGCACGGCAGATTTGGACACTCGTGCATCCCTCAAAGAGCGCTGCACGCCGGTACGTTATCGTTACTTATCTCTGCACTCTGGCGCCTGCACCATGGACTACGGACGGTCACGCTGTTGTTAAGGTCAGACAATACACCCACTCAGTTGCGCAAGGCTCCCCCGCTTGCTGCCAAATCTGCCGTGCAGATTTGGACACTCGTGCATCCCTCAAAGAGCGTTGCACGCCGGTATGTTATCTTCGCTTATCTCTGCACTCTGGCGCCTGCACCATGCACTTTCGCTTCTACCTCTTTGAGGGATGCCATGCTGGTATCCCCGGGGGTAGTCATAGCCAATGCGCCGTGAACCACGCCGTAGTTCACCGCCTGCTGGGCGTCGCCAAAGGTCATCAAACCGTAGATCAAGCCGGAGGCAAAGCTATCGCCGCCGCCAACACGATCCAGAATTTCCAATCCCGGGAACTCCATGGACTTGTAGATCTGGCCGTCTGCCCAGCAAATGGCTTTCCAATCATTGACGGTGGCGGTCTTTACAGTACGCAGAGTGGTGGCGATCACCTTAAAGTTGGGGGTACGCCTTGGTGGCGGCCTCGATCATCTTGTAATAGCCGTCCATATTCAGGCTCTTCAAGTCCTTGTCGTTGCCCTCAACCTCCAAACCAAGGCAAGCGGTAAAGTCCTCTTCATTGCCGATCATGACATCAATATACTTGGCGATCTCCTTGTTCACTTCCTGGGCCTTTTCCTGACCACCGATGCCCTTCCACAGAGAGGCACGGTAATTCAAGTCGTAAGACACCACGGTGCCGTACTTCTTGGCAGCCTTTACTGCCTCCAGCACCACGGCAGCGGAATTCTCCGACAAAGCGGCGTAAATCCCGCCGGTGTGCAACCAGCGCACACCCAGGGTGCCAAAGATATAATCCCAATCCACATCGCCGGGCTTCAGCTGAGAAATGGCGGTATTACCCCGGTCAGAGGTGCTGACAGCGCCGCGAATGCCGTAGCCCCGCTCTACAAAGTTCAGTCCGTTGCGCACACTGCGGCCGATGCCGTCAAAGCGGCTACGCCAGCGGATCAGGGAGGTATCTACCCCGCCCTGGAGGATCAGATCCTCCAACAGGTAACCCACCTCATTCTCTGCAAAAGCAGTGACCACGCCGGTGCGCATTCCAAAGCAGCGGCGCAGCCCGCGGGCCACATTATACTCGCCGCCGCCCTCCCAAGCACGGAAGGTGCGGGAAGTCTTGATCCGTCCCTCGCCCGGGTCCAGGCGCAGCATGATCTCGCCCAACGAAATCTCGTCGAACTTACATTCTTCCTTGGGTCTTAATTTCAAATCCATTTTTATCTCTCCTTATGCAAAATCAAAATAGGCAATGGCGTTATTGTAGCTAATGCCCTGTACGATCTCTTTCAGCACCGCGTCGTCATTGGCGTACCAGCCTTGCTCCACCCAGCGACCGATCAGGGCGCAAAGAATGCGGCGGAAGTAGGCGTGGCGACCGTAGGAAGTAAAGGAGCGGGAGTCCGTCTCCATACCCACAAACTTGCCCAGCACGCCCAGGTTACCCAGACTCTTTAGCTGGGCGGTCATACCGTCCATGGTGTCCAGGAAACCACCAAGCCGGCCCATACTGAATTTTAGACGCCGCCTCCGTGGACTGGAAGTTACCCAGCATGGTCGCCAGCACCGTGTTGTCCTTGTCGTTCAGGTTGAACAGGATGGTCTTGGGCAGGCTGTCCGTGCTGTCCATGGCGTCCAGCAGGCGAGACAGGGGCCGTGCCACCCGACCGTCATCCACGGAGTCAAAACCGGTGTCCGGCCCCAGGGCGCGGAACATTCGGCTGTTGTTGTTGCGCATGGCACCGATGTGCACTTCCATGGTCCAGTGCAGCTCATGGTACAGCTTGCCCAGTGCCAGCAGCACCGGGGTTTTATAGATCTGCGCCTCCTGCTCCGTCACCGGCGCCCCGGCCAGTGCCTTGGCAAAGACAACCTGCACCTGCTCCGGTGCAGCGGGGGCGTAGGGCGGCACATCAAAGGCCTGATCAGACACCCGGCAGCCCACAGAATGGAAGTATTCTGCCCGACTGCGCAGGGCGGCGATCACATCGTCCACCGTATGAATTTCCATACCCGCAGCGGCAGCCAAAGCGCCCATATAGTCCGCAAAGTCCGGTGCCTGAATATTCAGGGCCTTGTCCGGGCGGAAAGTGGGCAGTACCTTGCAGTCAAAGTCCGGCAACGCTGCGATCTTCTTGTGATACGCCAGGTCGTCCGCCGGGTCGTCGGTGGTGCACAGCACTTTGACCTTGCTCTTTTCAATCAGCGTGCGGGGGCGAAAATCCCCGGCAGCGATGACCCCATTGGCTCGGTCGTAAATGTCATCTGCCGTGGCGGCAGACAAAGGGGTATCAATGCCAAAATACATCTGCAATTCTATATGCGCCCAGTGATACAGCGGGTTACCAATGGCGTATTGCAGGGTGTAGGCAAATTTTTGGAACTTCTCTCTGGGGCTGGCATCGCCGGTGCAGTACCGCTCGTCCACACCGCAGGAGCGCATAGCCCGCCACTTATAATGATCGCCGGACAGCCACAGGGCGGAAATATCCGTAGGCTGGGCGTTCTCATAGATCTCCTTGGGACTTAAATGGCAGTGATAGTCACAAATGGGCAGCGCCTCACAGTAGTCGTGGTACAGGTGCCGAGCCGTTGGGGTATCCAGCAAAAGTCCTTGTCCATAAAAGGCTTCATCTTAACACTCTTTTCTATACAAATAGTCTGCGCAAAAGGGGTGCACACACCCAAAAAATCCCCGAATACTCGGGGACTTTTTTCAATCACACACCGGAATAGGCGTTAAAGCCGCCGTCCACCGGAATGTTCACGCCGGTAATAAAGCCGCTGTACGCCTCATCGCAAAGGAACAGCAGCGTGCCGGCCAGCTCCTCCGGCTCGCCAAAGCGATTCATCGGCGTAGCAGCCAAAATCTTGCCGGTGCGGGCAGTGGGGGTGCCGTCCGGGTTCCACAGCAGGGTCGCATTCTGCTTGGTGGAGAAAAAGCCCGGCGCAATGGCGTTAACACGAATACCCATATCCGCAAAGTGCACGGCCATCCACTCGGTAAAGTTCTTTACCGCAGCCTTCGCAGCGCTGTACGCCGGAATTTTGGTCAGCGGACGAAACGCATTCATAGAGGTAACCATCACAATGCAGCCCTTGCCCTTCTCTGCCATATCCTTGGCAAAGATCTGCGTGGGGATCAGGGTGCCTAAAAAGTTCAAATTAAATACAAAGCTGATGCCCTGGGGGTCCAGATCGAAGAAGGTCTTGACCTCCGGATCCTGCTGAGCCAGATCAATCTTTTCCAAAGTCTCCTTGGTGGTGGTGCCCTTGGGGTTGTTGCCGCCGGCACCGTTTAACAGAATGTCACAGGTGCCCAACTTCTCGGCAATCACATCCCGCGCGGCGCGCATAGACGCCGGCTCCAACACATTGCAGCCCACGGCAATCGCCTGTCCGCCGTTGGCGTTGATCTCGTCGGCCACTGCCTGAGCAGCCGCTTCGTTCAGATCCAGCACAGCCACCTTGCAGCCCTGCGCCGCCAAGGTTTTGGCAAAGCCGCCGCACAGCACGCCGCCGCCACCGGTGACCACGGCCACGCGGCCCTTTAAGTTCTCGTGATTAAACATGGTTTCTACTTCCTCTCTATTTACGCCCTGCGGGATTTTTCTACCGCTTCCCACAAGCCGTTCAGGTAAGACACACCCAGTGCCCGGTCAAACAGACCATAGCCGGGTCGGGCGACTTCGCCCCAGATCATACGCCCATGGTCCGGGCGCACATAGCCGTCAAAGCCCTCCTCTTGCAGGGCCTTTACAATCTCATACATATCCAAAGAGCCGTAGGCGCTCTCGTGTGCCGTCTCGTTAAACCAGCGGTCATTGATCGCCACATTGCGCAGGTGGGCAAAGTAGATTCGCTCCCCGGCAGCGTGGATGATCTCCACCATATCGTTCTTGGGACTGGCTGCAAAGAACCGGTGCACAGGGTCAAGCCGTTATACTTGCTGGGCACCATAGTCAGCAGCCGCTCTACCGCCGCCTTGTCCGTAATAATCCGCGGCAGGCCAAAGATACCCCATGGCGGATCGTCCGGGTGAATGGCCATCTTTACATCGCATGCCTCACAAACGGGCATAATCGCCTCCAAGAAATACTTTAAGTTGGCCCACAGATCCTCGGCGGTCACATCTTTATACTTTGCGAACAGCTCTTTGATCTCGCCCATGCGCTCCGGCTCCCAGCCGGGCATGGCGTAACCGTTAGAGTTGTCGTCGATCTCACGGAACATATCCTCCGGGGACTTGCCCTCCACCTGCTTGCCGTCATAGCTCAGGCAGGTAGAACCGTCCGGCAGGGGCATATACAGGTCCGTGCGGGTCCAGTCAAACACCGGCATAAAGTTGTAACAGATCACCTTGACCCCAACCTTGGACAGATTGCGAATCGAAGTTTTGTAATTCTCAATATACCGATCCCGGCTGGGCAGTCCGATCTTAATATCCTCGTGCACATTGACGCTCTCAATGCACTCCATGGTCAGCCCGGCAGCAGTGATCTCGTCATACATGGCCTGTACTCGGTCCATGGTCCACGGCGCACCGGCGGGCAGGTCGTGCAAGGCAGGCACCACTCCGGTCACGCCGGGGATCTGACGGATCTGCTCCAGAGAGACCGTGTCCTTTTCCTTGCCAAACCAGCGGAATGTCATCTGCATAGCATCGCCTCCTGTTTCATAGATTTTTGCGCTTTTATTCTATCACAAGGGTGGCGCGCTTGCAAGTATCCGCTGCGTAATTTGGCAAATTTCCAAAAATGAAAAATAACGGCCAAATCGGCAAGTTTTTCCGCCGGTTTTCATGCCCGATCTCGATCGGTTTGCAGGCTTTGCACCTGCACGGTGTAGGCATGCCTACAGCCGTGACCGTATCCGGGGTCACCTCCACCGTCACACAGGCGTTGATGATGGTGGCGCCCGGCAGCTCCTGCGCCCGTTTTTCCTCCAGTGCTGCCTTAGCCAGTGCCGTGGCCGCCTGCACCGTTAGGCGTTGCTCCACTCGGCGGTAAGCGGTACGGGTGCGCGTGACGCTGCCCATAGGCAACGCCCGACCGTTTAGGCGCAACAGACGGCGCTGCTCCGTCACCTCCGTCATAGGCGGTGCGTCCTTACCCATGGGCACCAGCGTCAAGCCGTAAAAATACACCCCGCGGCACACCTGCCGCCCGGTTTGCACCCGGTGTACCTGCAACCGACTAACGGTACAGCGCAGTTCTCGCCGGGCAGCGCCCCATTGGCTCTGCTCCTTGTCGCTTTTCGTCTTAGGGGTATCTACCCGCTCTGCCACCTCCAGCCGGGCGGTGGCGCCCACCTTGTTGATATGCGCCCAGGCCAGATCCGGAAAATCCCGCAGCAGTCGATAGTTCAGCCGACTGCGCGCCGCCCCTGCCAAGGCTTGCCCACGGCCACGCCATTCTGCGCCAAATACGTCTCCAGTGTGCCGGTGCCCACCCGGTTATTGCCTACCACCTGTACATCCCAGATAAACCCGCTGAGTACACACAGCACCAGTGCAAAAGCCACCGCCCCCATCGGCAATCCCCAACGCCCACGCAGTCGTCGGAGAAAAAAGGGCAGCCCTCGCCGGGCAGTAATACGCACCCGGCCGCCGGCCTGCCGCGCCGCCTTGTGCAGCTGCATATAAGTTCCCACACTGCACACACCGCGCAGGTCGCTCCCCTGTCGCTGCAAGCCGGGCAGCGTTATGCCCAGCTGCCCCAACGCATTGATAAAATCCTCTGCAAACCCGCCTGTAAATACAAACTGCACATACCCGCGAAGATACCAGTACAATCGGGTCATAGGTCGCCGAACTCCACAGCCAACAGCGTACCGGTCACCTGCACGCCCAAAGGCGAATAATCCAGCAGGCAAAGATCCGCCCCCACCAGGGTCACCCGGCGCTTGCCCACTTGCAGCACCAGGCGCCCGAGGTGTAACTAAGCACCCGGCGCAGCCCGTCCACCAGCACCCGATCGCCGATGATCTCCAGCCGCGGCCCCCGGCGCTGTAATGCACCGGCAACTGGCTTTCGTCCCCGGGCAAGGGGCACGCCCGGCGATTTTTTGCCCTTTTTTCTTTTTGGTATGTGCTCCATTGTATCACCTGTACATACTATGCATAGGAATTATTGGTGATGATATGAAAAAGAGAACCAAAAGCGCTGCCCCTGCTGGCACTGCTGCTGGCAGCAGCGGCGATTCTGCTGGTGTTTGCCGCACCGGCACGGGCGGGCGCCAAGGCCGGGCTGGCGCTGGCAGAGAACACCGTGCTGCCCAGTCTGCTGCCGCTGCTGATGCTGTTCTTAATGATCCAAAACACCCGGGCGGGGGTACTGCTCAGCCGGGCGCTGACCTTACCGGCCAAGGCACTGCGCCTACCGCCCCAGGCTGCCGGAGCGCTGCTGTTTGGCCAAATCGGCGGCTATCCCACCGGCGCGGTGCTCACCGGAGAACTGCTGGATCGGGGCGTGATCGACCGCCCCACCGCCCGGCGTATGCTGTGCTTTAATGTGTGCGGCGGGGTGGGATTTATCTGCACAGCTGTGGGAGCGGCAGCGCTCCATAGCGGCGCTGCCGGGTGGCTGCTGCTGGCCGCCAATATATTGGCTAACCTAACGGTGGCGGCGGTGACTGTCCCCCTCAGCGACCCGCCCGCTGCCAAAGAAGTACCGCCTGCCCCGCCCTTGTCTGCGGGAGAAGCGCTGCCCGCTGCCGCCAAAGGCGCCATGGAGAGTCTGCTGCACCTTTCTGCCTGCATCATTCTCTTCTCCGCTCTGTGCGCTGTGGTTTATGCCGGTGCCCAAATGGCTGCTGCCGCTGGTAGAGATCACCGCCGGGCTGTGTACCGGCACCGGCTACACCTTGACCCAAACGGCGGCATTCCTGGCCTTTGGCGGGCTGTGCGTGCACTTACAGCTGCTGGGCTGGGCCGGGCGGTTCGGGCTGCCCTACCCGACCTTTTTGGCCTGCCGCGCCGGGGCTGCACTTTTGGCAGACGGCTACTGCCGGGGACTGCTGCGCCTGTTTCCCCAACCGGCAGCGGTATTCTCCAATATATCGGAGACCCTGCCCCGCCCCGGTATCGGCAGCACCACGCTGACAGCGCTGCTGCTGGCAGGCGCTGTGGTATTTGCGCTTGATCTGCTGCAACGGCGCCGCCGGGTGGACTGGGCGTAAAAAAGCCCCTGCATTATATATGTATAAAATAGACAATTTTGCCCCCTTGTTTTTTGTGCCTTTTGTACGAAGCAACCCAAGTTTTTTAATTCCTATTGACAGAGTAGGAAATACGGATTATATTATTATGCAGAAAATAGTAAAAGCACGGTTTTTGTGCACGGAAAGGAAGTTCAAAACCATGTCCCAGCACTTACTGGATATTGAGAATTTGACCGTTGCCGTAGAGGATAAAGAGATCCTGCACGGCGTGAATTTACAGGTAAACGAGGGTGAGACCCATGTGCTCATGGGCCCCAACGGCGCCGGCAAGTCCACCCTGGGCTACGCCCTGATGGGCAATCCCCAGTACAAGGTAACCGGCGGCTCCATTCTGTTCCACGGCAAGGAGCAGCAGGGGCTATCCGCCGACCAGCGGGCCAAGGCGGGTATGTTCCTGTCCTTCCAAAATCCCCTGGAGGTGCCCGGCCTGTCGCTGAAAAGCTTTGTGCGCAGCACCCTGGCGCAGCGCACCGGCAAGCGGGTGAAGCTGTTTGCCTTTGAAAAACAGTTTAATGCGGCGGCGGAGCTGCTGCAAATGGACCCGGCCTACGGCGATCGGGGACCTAAATGTGGGCTTCTCCGGCGGCGAGAAGAAAAAAGCGGAAATTCTGCAAATGCTGTTGCTGCGCCCCAGTCTGGCGATCCTGGACGAGACGGACTCCGGCCTGGATGTAGACGCGGTACGCACCGTATCTCGTGGCGTGGAGGCCTATCAAAAAGAGCAAAAAGGCGCCCTGCTGATCATCACCCACTCCACCCGTATTTTGGAGAGCCTGCATGTGGATTACACCCATATTTTAGTCAACGGACGGATCGTAAAGACCGGCGACGGCTCTCTGGTGGACGAGATCAACGCCCGTGGGTTTGAAGCCTACGAGCAGGTGTAAAAGAGGTGTTCCCTGTGGAAGAAAAAACCTATGTGGCAGACATTGACCGCACGGTCTATGACATAAAAGACGACGAAAAAGATGCCTACAAGCTGCAAGCGGGCTTGACCCCGGAGATCGTACAGAAGATCAGCGATGAGAAGAACGATCCGGCATGGATGCAGCTGTTTCGGCTCCAGTCCCTGCAAGTTTACAATGAGAGCCGGGTGCCCCAGTGGGGCCCGCCCATTGACGGACTGGATATGGACAACATCGTAACCTATGTGCGCCCCAACACCAAAATGAGCGCCAAGTGGTCCGATGTGCCCAAAGATATTAAAGATACATTTGAGCGCCTGGGCATTCCCCAGGCAGAGCGCAAGTCCCTTGCCGGTGTGGGCGCCCAGTATGACTCAGAACTGGTGTACCACAATGTGCGAGAGGAAGTGGCCGCCCAGGGCGTGGTCTATACAGACCTGGAAAGCGCTATGCACGGCCCTTATGCGGAGATGATCCAAAAGCACTTTATGAAGCTGGTAAAACCCACGGACCACAAATTCGCCGCCCTGCACGGCGCCGTTTGGTCCGGCGGTTCCTTTGTGTATGTGCCGCCGGGGGTGTCCGTGACCATTCCGCTGCAATCCTACTTTCGGCTGAATGCACCGGGCGCCGGCCAGTTTGAGCACACGCTGATCATCGTAGACGAAGGGGCGTACCTGCACTTTATCGAGGGCTGCTCCGCACCCAAGTACAATGTGGCCAACCTGCACGCCGGGTGCGTGGAGCTGTTCGTTGGCAAGAACGCCAAGCTGCGCTACTCTACCATTGAGAACTGGTCGAAGAATATGTACAACCTGAACACCAAGCGGGCGCTGGTAGAGGAGGGCGGGCACCATTGAGTGGGTGTCCGGTTCCTTTGGTTCCCACGTTTCCTACCTGTACCCCATGAGTATTCTAAAGGGCAAGGGCGCCCGCATGGAGTACACCGGCATTACCTTTGCCGGGGCGGGGCAGAATCTGGACACCGGCGTTAAAGTGGTTCACGCTGCGCCGGAGACCACCTCCGTGATGAACGCCCGCTCCATTTCCAAGGACGGGGGCATCAGCACCTTCCGCAGCAGCGTACAGGTGCAAAAGACCGCACCGGGCAGCAAGTCCACCGTGTCTTGCCAGTCCCTGATGCTGGACGATATTTCCCGGTCAGACACCATTCCCGCCATGGATATTCGCACCCGTGACGCGGATGTGGGCCACGAGGCCAAAATCGGCCGAATCAGCGACGACGCGGTATTTTATCTCATGTCCCGCGGGCTTAGCGAGGAAGAGGCCCGCGCTATGATCGTCAGCGGCTTTGCAGACGATGTGTCCAAGGAACTGCCGCTGGAATACGCCGTTGAAATGAATAACTTAATTCGCTTAGAGATGAAAGGCAGCATTGGCTGATGGGAGGTAGCAGTATGACAAAAGAAAATACCCTTGCAGTCAATCCCCTGCCGTCCCCCACCTGGAACCGACTGCACATGAACGAAACCACGGTAACCCTGCCCCCGCTGGACGGTCCCCTGCAAAGCGGACTGGAGCGGCGCGGAAGTGACCACCGCCCCGGCCCCTGCCACAGTGGTTTCCACCGGTATGGGCCAAGAAGCGGAAGCGGCCTTTGCTTCCCTGGAGACGGACCGGATCACCGCCAAAGCGAATACCGATACCACCGCCCGGCTAACCCTGTGCGCCGACGGCGCCAAGAACGCCCGCCGAGTGGAGCTGACCGCAGAAGCAAACAGCCACTTGACTGTGGTGATGGACCTGCAAAGCACGGCGGACGCCCCCTGCCTGGCCCTGGAGACCCGGGTAGAACTGGCCCCGGTGCCTAAAAGTGCGACTGGTGCAGCTGAGCCTGCCGGGCACGGACTGCACGGTGGTCAATAACATTGGCGCCCACTGCGGTGCCGGTGCAGACTTTCAGCTGGTGCAGCTGTTTTTGGGCGGCAAAGCCACCTACGCTGGGTGCAAGACCCACCTGGACGGAGACGACAGCCGCTTTACGGCAGACATCGGCTACCTGGGCACCGAGGATCGCTCCTTTGACTTTAACTATGACGCCCTGCAAACCGGGCGCCGCACCGTAAGCAATATGAACGCAGACGGGGTGCTGCAAGACCGCAGCGCCAAACTGTTCCGGGGCACCATTGACTTTCAAAAGGGCGCCGCCGGCTCTAAGGGCGACGAAAAGGAAGATGTGTTGCTGCTGGGTGAAGATGTAGTGAACCGTACCATTCCCCTGATCCTGTGCGCCGAGGAAGATGTAGAGGGCAACCACAGGGGCCAGCATCGGCCAGCTGGACGAGGACATTCTGTTCTATATGAATTCCAGAGGGCTGAGCCGGGCAGAGGCCGAGCTGCTGATCACCCACTCCAAGCTGGAGGCGCTTTGCGCCAAGGCAAACGACCCGGGGCTCACCGATCGGGTGCACCGTTATTTGGAGGAGAATGCCCAATGACCCAGCAAGAAATTATGAATTATCGGGCGGACTTTCCCCTGCTGCGGGAGAGCAAGGTGGCCTACCTGGATAACGCCGCCACCAGCCAGCGCCCAGACTGCGTGCTGGACGCCCAGCGCAAATTTTACGAGACCCACAACGCCAACCCCCTGCGGGGTCTGTACCAACTGGGTATGGACGCTACGGCGGACTACGCCGCCGCCCGAGAGACGGTGCGCCGTTTTCTGAATGCCAAAAGCGACAGCGAAATTATCTTTACCCGCAACGCCACAGAGAGCCTGAACCTGGTGGCATACAGCTACGGCCTGCACCGAATCGGCCCGGAGGACGAGATCGTGGTGAGCATTGCGGAGCACCACTCCAATATGCTGCCCTGGCGGATGGTTGCCCGGCAAACCGGCGCCACCCTGCGCTATCTGGAATGCAAACCGGACGGCAGCCTGCCTATGGCGGAGCTGGAAGCGAAGATCACAGACAAAACCGCTCTGGTGGCTGTGGCGCAGGTGTCCAATGTATTTGGCCGCACCAATCCAATGGACGCCATCATTGATTTGGCCCACAAGCACGGCGTGCCGTGGTGGTGATGGACGCCGCCCAAAGCGCCCCCCACATGCCGATTGATGTGCAGGCGCTGGGCGTGGATTTTGTGGCCTTTTCCGGCCACAAGCTAATGGGTCCCATGGGCATCGGCGTGCTGTATGGCAAGGAAGAATTGTTAGAGGAAATGCCGCCTTTCTTATCCGGCGGCGAAATGATTGAATATGTAACAAGGGACAAGGTGACTTACGCCCCCCTGCCCCATAAATTTGAAGCCGGCACGGTCAACGCTGCCGGTGCGGTTGGTCTGGCCGCCGCCATTGACTACCTGACCGCCATTGGGTGGGACAAGCTGCACGACCAGGAGGTAGCGCTGACGGATTTTGCCCTGCAAGGACTGCGTGCCATGCCGTATGTGCATGTGATCGGCGCGGAAAAGGCAGAGGAGCACTGCGGCATTTTGACCTTTACCGTTGACGGCGTGCACCCCCACGACATCAGCGCCATTTTGGACGCGGCCGATGTGGCCATTCGTGCCGGGCACCATTGCGCCCAGCCGCTGATGCAGCACCTGGGCACCCCGTCCACCGCCCGCGCCAGCCTGTTCTTCTACAATACAGAAGAAGAAGTACAGCGATTTTTAGACGCGGTGGCGTCCCTAAGGAGGCAAATGGGCTATGGAGAATAGGAATTTTTATAACCAGATCTTAACGGAGCACAACCTGCACCCGGAGCACAAGCACGATTTGGCAGACGCCAACTTGGTGCTGGAGGGGGTGAACCCCAGCTGCGGCGACGACATTGTGCTAAAGCTGAAAGTGGAGGACGGCGTGATCACCAACGGCGCTTTTGTAGGCGACGGCTGCGCCATCTCTCAGGCCTCGGCGGATATTATGCTGGACCTGATCATCGGCGAAAAGAAAGAAGATGCCCTGCACCTGGCAGAGCTGTTCCTAAAGATGATCAAAGACTCCATTACCGAGGAGGAAATGGAGGAGCTGGACGAGGCAGCGGCGCTGCAAGATGTGGCCCACATGCCCGCCAGAGTGAAGTGCGCTGTGCTGGGTTGGCACACCATGGAAGAAATGTTTGACCTGGACAAGCAGCAAGGCGCAAAGCAGTAAAGCCCAAAAACCGAGAACCGTCCCCTGCGCTATGGAGAGACAAAGTGTCAATATTTACAAAGATAACAGAAAAATATGGTTGGAAGATGGTCGGTGAACCCGTGTGTTTGAGCGGCGGCTTTATGCACAAGATGTATAAGATTAGCACACAGCAAGGATCTTTCGCTCTGAAGTTGCTAAATCCGTTTGTTATACAAAGAGAAAATGCTATGGATAATTATGCAAAAGCTGAACGGATAGAACTTTTATTGGAGCAAAAAGGCATTCCGATTCTTCCGGCATTGTCTTTTATGGAAGAAAAATGCAGGAAATAGATGGTGAATATTTCTATCTGTTTGACTATTTTCCCGGAAAAGCCTTAAAAAGCAGCGAAATAACAGCAGATCACTGCAAAGAAATGGGAAAGGTGCTTGCTGAAATCCATAGTGTAGACAAAAAACATGAAGATAAAGCTTTCTATGAAATGTCTATTGATTGGAGTTTCTATCTTGCGGAAATGAAACACACCGATACGCAGTTGTACACAATGTTGAAAGACACTTTGCCTGTAATTCAAGACAGTCAAAATAAAGGCAATCTAGCACGAAAGAAACTACCCCCTATCGTGTCGATCTGTCATAACGATATGGACTGCAAAAATGTTCTCTGGAATGGGAATGGTTATCGCATTATTGATTTAGAGTGTTTAGCTTACAACAATCCGTTTATGGAATTGTTTGAACTGGCGTTGTGTTGGTCGGGTTATGAAAATTGCAAATTTGATTTTCAATTATTTCAAGCTTTTTTGCAAGGATATAAAATGCCAGTGGAGAAATGCCCGTAGATTGGGAAACGTTATATGACTGCAATAATGGCAGATTAGAGTGGTTAGAATACAATATTAAGCGTGTTTTAGGCATTGACTGCGGGAATGATGAAAAAGAAATTGGAACAGAACAGGTTAAAGAAACAATTCAGCATATCATTTACTACGCAGAAATAAAGAACCGGATACTTAAACATTGTATTATATAATTTTCAGTTTGCCAGCAAAAGCAGAGGCCTGTCCCCCTGTTCTGAGATCGGAGATACGCTATGAATGATGTTTTAATCCACACTATTATTGAGCATACGAAAGTGATGTTTTATAATTTTTCGATCACATTAAAGACATGTGATATGGATACAATCTTATGCGATATGCCAATATGGAAACATGTGTACCATACTTTACATTCTTTGGATCAATGGTACATCAATCCTAAAGTATATACTGAACCGGATTTTCATAAACCAAATTTGAATAGTCTTGATGATTATGATAATAAAAAGGTATTATCACGAGAACTGTTAATTGATTATTTTGAATCGATCCAAGAGAAAATCATGGAATATTTAGGCTCATTAAGCGATGCGGATTTATACGAAAAGCCCGATGGGTGTGCGTATAACAGATTATCGTTAATTCTGGGTCAATTTAGACACTTTCATTGCCACATGGGCAATATAAACGCAACAACGATCTATAACACAAATCAATGGCCTAGAGTGGCTGGTATGTATTGGTTAGATAAAATAGATGATTGTAAAGATATAAAGGACTTATATGAGTGACTTCATATAGTAGAATCAATCAAAAAGACACCCCAAGCGGCCGCAACGGCACCGTTTGGGGTGTTTTTTAATTGGATTTCTGACAATGAGTGGTGCCGGTACGGCCGTCTGTGGTGTGGCTGTCGCCGGGCTCGCATTTTCTAAGAATAAAATCCCATCGGCAGACACAGCGCCGGGCGCATCCACCACCGTTACCGTTCCCGGGTCAAACAGCCCGGCAGAATAGGGCAGGCAAAATACCGGCCGCGCCCCGGCTGCCGCCAACAGATCCGCCACCAGCGCGCGGTCCCGGCTCTGCCGCCGATGATTAAAGGCCAAGCCCCCTTGATCGTCTATGCAAAACGCCAGTATCATCCGCCCACCTCCTTGCGTTCTATTCTCATTATACACCGTCCGCCCCGCCCCCGCAACCAACATTGACAATCCCCCGCCCCATTTGGTATGATAGCGGTAGAGTATGACGGCGGGAGCAAGCCCCCGCCCTACGAAATTCACAAAGGCAGGAAAAATGGTCAAATCTATTGGTAATAAAGTTTTAGCTTTCTTGTGTGTTGTATTTCCTATCATAATTTATCTCTTATTTAATTATGAAATCGGTTTTATGATTACGACCCTAGTCATTTCAGCAGCATATTTTCTCATGCTGGTATTTAATTGCAAAATACTGGCAAAATTTAATGATAAAATCTTCTGCCTGATTTTGTGGTCGGAATTGTTATATTTACTGGAAGCCTCTGGCTGCAAACATAGTTTTTTGATTTCAATATTTCTGTTACTTCTGCTATTGATATTTGCTGTTACTGTTAAAAATTAACGTAGAACAGGGGACGGTTTCCTGTTCTGCAATAGATAAAATCATTCACCCCAACCGGGAGATAAACCATGATCGTAAAATTCTATGACCAAGTGGAAGATGAAAAGCTGAAATTCGCCGTGATCGCCGCCCGCGCAGAGGGCAAGTGGGTCTTTTGCAAGCATAAGGCCCGCACCACCTTTGAGATGCCCGGCGGCCATCGGGAGCCGGGTGAGCCGATCCTGGACACGGCCCGGCGGGAATTGCAGGAAGAGACCGGCGCCACCGCCTTTGACCTGCAATCGGTGTGCGTGTATTCCGTAACGGATTCGGACAATTTCGACGGCGCAGAGACCTACGGTCTGCTTTGCACCGCCCAAGTGCACGCCTTTGGCCCCATAGACAGCGAAATGGAAAAGATCGTCCTCACCGCCGATCTGCCCACCCAATGGACCTATCCGCAGATCCATCCCAAACTGCTGGCGGAATTAGAGCACCGCGGAGTCATTCAATGAACAGACTGCTGCTTTTTGATTTAGACGGCACCCTGCTGCGCCCGAAAAAGACCATTTCGCCTACCAATTTGCAGGCGCTGGACGATTGCCGCCGAGCAGGCTGCGGCATTGGCATTGCCACCGCTCGCTACGCAGGCAGCGCACAAGCGTATGTCTGCCAAGTGCAGCCGGATGTGCTCATCACCAGCTGCGGCAGCCTTGCCCAGGTACAGGGCAAAACAGTCTATCAAGACGGGTTTGCCCCCGGTGATGTGCAGCGGGTATTTGCCTGTATTCGCCACATTTGCGGGGCGAATACGGAGATGACCGTAGACACTCTGCAAGGCCATTTTGGAACTATGACCGCAACCAGCGGCCCCGGACCCGGCCTGGGCGAAAATCATTTGGTCGGATTTCCGGGACTTTTCCCTGTATGCGCTGAAGATCTGTGCCCAAGTACCCACTGATAAGCAAGTCAAAGCGCTGCAAGCGGCTTTGCCGGACTGTGATATTCGCTGCTTTTCCGGTGAAGAAAACTGGCACAAGATCACCAAATCCACTGCCACCAAGGCCAATGCTCTGGCGCCCATCTGCGCCGCCTGCGGCCTGACCATAGACCGGATCACCGCCTTTGGCGATGATTTTGCAGACCTGGAAATGCTCCGGCTGGCCGGCACCGGCGTAGCTATGGGCAATGGCGTCTCCGCCGTGCAAGCCGCAGCCGATGTAACCATCGGTCCCAACGATACCGACGCCATCGCCGCGTATCTCCATACCCATATTCTACACGCGGAATAAGCACTTGCACAAATGCAAAGCGAAGAAAATCAAGGCCTGTCCCTTATTCTATAAAAAGGTGTTCCAATGAATTTTGATATCATCCAATTATCACCTGCCGAATTTGAAAAATGCGGCAATATCTGGAATATGAAACAACAAGAAAAGTTGGCTAATCAATTCTATGGCGAACTCATTTCCGGCAACCGTATCACCTATGTATATAAAGAAGATGATGAATTCATCGGTGAAGTTTCTTTGGTTTTTGATACCAACGATTCGGACTATACAATAGATAAGCGGCGTATCTATGTTTCTCATCTGATCGTTAAACCCGAGAAAAGACGAAATGGAATTGGCAAAAGGTTAGTGGAATACGCCACCAATAAGGCAAAAGGAATGGGGTATTCCGAAATGTCAATCGGTGTGGATTTAGATAACTATTCGGCGTTAAAACTGTATGCGGATTCCGGATTTGACAAAATACTATTTATAGGTGAAGATCACCAAGGAAAATATGTAAAGTTGTTAAAGGAAATATAAAGAGAAAGGGCCATTGGAAAGGTAAATAAAATGAGCGATATAGAATTATTGCGCCCGTTAAATCACACTGGAACCAAGACGATCAAAACCGCAAGGTTAGTTTTACGTCGTTTTCAATTCAGCGATCATACAGATATGTTTCAGTGGGCGAGTGATCCGGATGTGGTAAAATATCTTTCTTATGCACCGCACAAAACGATAAATGAAACAAAGGCCGTTCTGAAAAGCTGGATCAAAAATTACAGCAGAGCAACAACCTATAACTGGGCTATTGAATTTCAAGGTGTTGTTATCGGCAATATTGCTGTTGTTACGCAAGACGATGAATGTTTTACCTGTCATCTCGGATGGCAAATTAATAAGCCATATTGGAATAAAGGGATAATGACAGAAGCGGCAAATGCAGTGGTGAATTATTTGTTTGACGAAGTGCATTATGATCGAATTACATCCGGTTGCGATACAAGGAATATCGGTTCAAGTAAGGTTATGCAAAAGATAGGTATGACTCTTGAGGGAACATTCAGAAGATACTGCTATCAAAAAGACGGAAGCATTGGGGACAAATTCTATTACGCTATACTTGAATCAGATCGACATTAACAATAATGTAGAAAGAACAAAGGAATGGCCCCAAATTCACATAGAAGAAAGGCACAGCCGTATGGCTGTGCCTTTCTTTAGTCGGGTGCATAACGATAACGCGCAATTCACACACCGCACCGCATAAAACGATTATATTGATACGCCGTAGGGCGGGGGCTTGCTCCCGCCGTAATCTATTCGCCTTTTTGCGAATATCGCGGGCGGCAGATTGCCGCCCCTACCTCGTCGACATTGCCCCCACAATACCGTAGGGGCGGATAGCATCCGCCCGCTTTTTAATCACTCGAAAAAATACTAAATGTAGGCCGATGCCCACATCGGCCCGCCCTCTAATACGAGCGCGAAAACGGTGCGATGAGGGCATCGCACCCTACACTTCATTTTTATATTGACTTCCCATACACCGTAGAGCGTTATATTATCCTCTCCGTCCACAAAGTGGACAGCACCTAACCGGTGCCCGTCCCCCCTGTCGCTGCGCCACATCTCCCCCACTACGGGGAGTCACCCCTTACATTAAGGGGCCTTTGAGCAGTGTATCTTAGGTTGTATGACGAATTCGACCAACCGCTTATTTCTTCACAATGGCGCGGCAGATTTTGGCGGTATACATATCCGCCTGGCCGTAGCACTCACCAACGATAGTGACCATCTTGCCCTCGGCCACTTTCTTCAGGTCGTCCATATCCTCAAAGCAGATCTGCACATCGCAATCCCAGTCCCACACATCCGCATTGAACGGCTCCCACGGCGTACTCATCTGCCACATGGGTCACCTTGGCGGTGAACTGCACGGTCTTGCCCTTGTACTTTTCGTCGGCTTTCACCTGGTTTTCCTTGTAGCGCTTTACAAAATCGTTGATTTTCACCTTTTGGGCGCCGTCATAGTCCGGCACGGTGGCAAACTGGTCGGCGATCACGCACTTTTTCACATCCACATCGCCAAACAGGTCCGTATCGTCGCACACGCCCTCAATGGTCACCGTGTCGCCTACCTTAAACTTCTTCAGATCCTGGTTGTTCTCCATGTAGACATTCACATTATACAGCCACAGGTCGTCATCATAAGCCCGCAGGGTCACATATTCGTCCTGAATGGTGCCCACCTGACCGGTAACGGCGATCACCTTGTCCGAGTATTTTTCGCTGGCGTTGGCGGCGTCGTTTTTGAAGTCCGTCATCACCGTGTCCACCGTTACTCGTGCTGCCGGTTGGTCAAAGTTGTAGTCCTTTGGCCGATTGGCCACCACGACGATCACCACAATCACCGCCAGGATCACCCCAAAGATAATCAGCTTCTTCTTTCGTTTCTGTTTCTTTTTATCTTTCATTGCCTGGTCAACAGCCAGTTGCACCTCTGCATCGTTTGCCATTTCGCAAACCCCCTTTACTTTGATGGTCTCATTATACAACAGCAAAAAGGGGATTTGGTGTGCTGCCAGCACAACATTTAGGTAGCCGGCGATGCTATAATACAAAGCACAGACAGCACCTGAGCCAGGGCAGACAGGCTGATTTGGATCCAAATGCGTTGGGATTTGGTCTTATTTTGCAACCGGGCGATCCGATGGGTCCAGTCCAAATAGTTGGTCAGGATAGGCACCGGCACTGCATAACCGAAGAAGAAAAAGCCAAAGGTGCACAGGGCGTCCAACAGAGAATGCGCAGTCGACATCGCAACAATCAGGAAAAACAGCAGGGCGATATCGTACAAGACGGCAATCAACTGGTGCCACCAGATCCCCTTGCGAAAGCCGGGGACGGTGCGCAAAAGCCGCTGAAGCTTGCTGCGCCGCTCCAAGTCCAGGATAAGATCGTCTATATTTTTGTATCGATTGGTTTCATCAATCTGGGTGCATTTCAAAACGATCTCAGACAGCCAGCCGTTCACCAACTGCACACCCGGCAGGCATCCGGTAGCCATCACATTGATCAGCACGCCCATAGAGTAAATATCCGCTTTGGGTCCGGTTTGGTGAAAGCCGAATTGCTCCGGCGCGGTAAAGCCCTGGGTGCCCAGGATCTCCGTATCGCAGCTCTGATTGCGCTTGACGGTGCGGCTGATGCCGAAGTCGATGATCTTCACCGTGCCGTCTGCCGCCAGCATAATATTATTGGGGCTTATATCCCGATGAACAATGCCCAGCTTGTGCACCTGCTTCAGCCCATTACAGATCTGGAGCGCTATATTTTTGGTTTCGAAATCGCTTAGCGGACCCCGGCGCTCCATATACTCCCGCAGTGTACTGCCGCCGTTGATGAATTCCTCTACTGCATAAAAGCGTCCGTCCTGTGCCACTGTATCGTAAAAGCGCACAATGTTCTTGCAATCCAGACGGATCAGCTTTTGATACATTTGCGTATCTTCCAGCCCGATTTCCTTCAGCACATACAAGCTGCCGTCGGCAATAGCCAGCTTCATGCGCGGGTTCATTTCTTTTAAAATTTCATAATACATAAAAATTACCTTGCTTTTAAAGTGTTACTATTATATCATAAATGCAAGGGCATTTGGCGATTTTTGCCAAAATAAGGAGAAGATGATGAAAAAACCACCGAAGAGTTAATGGAGATCCTAAAACAGAAAAAGTCCATACATGCGTATTTTACGGAAGAAATCGACGAACTGGAATTCGCGTCCTTAGCTGAATACCTGGAACTGCTCCTTAACGAAAAAGGACTGCGCAAAAGCGATGTCATCAAGCACAACAATATGGACAAAAACTATGCCTACCAGATTTTCAACGGCAACAAGACCCACCCGTCCCGAGACAAGATGATTGCCCTTGCCATCGGTATGGGACTGAATGTATTGGAAACCCGCAAGCTGTTGAGGATCGCCGGCGCTTGTGACCTGTATGCCCGCAACCCGCGGGACAGCATATTCATCTATTGCCTACATAAAGGAGCCGGCTTAATGGAAGTCAACGAACTCCTAAGCGATTATAACATGGATATTTTGGAATAGATGTAGCAGAAATAGCACAGTTGACAAGCAAATGTCCGGATTATGGTACTGTTGGCAGAAGAATTATGTTTCTATAACTTTCGGGCGGCAGATTGCCGCCCCTACAGAAGACTTTCCTGTGGAACACCACCAATAAATTGTTCCTGTACCCGTAGGGGCGGATATGATCCGCCTGCTTTTTTATAATCATGTTCAATAAAAACATAAAAATGTAGGCCGATGCCAACATCGGCCCACTATATCTCCGTTAATAACTGTAAAAATCAACGCCCGAAGGTTATGCAACCTGCTACGAAACAGTCCACCGGACTGTTTCTACCAAATTTGCAAACAAATTTGGAGCAGCTTGTCGTTGGTCCGAGTCAATAAAATAGCGAAAGAAAAGCCGATACGCATAAGCGTATCGGCTTTCTTTGGCTCCCCAAGTTGGACTCGAACCAACGACCCTGCGGTTAACAGCCGCATGCTCTACCGACTGAGCTATTGAGGAATGTTTCAGTCCCCGATAAAAATCGGGGACCTTATGTCGGCACAGACCTATTTTTCCAGGCAGTCGCCCGCCAAGTATCTTCGGCACGAATGAGCTTAACTACCGTGTTCGGGATGGGAACGGGTGGACCTCATCGTAATAAGCACCGACTGACTGTGATGAAAAAGTCACAGTATTTGAAGAAATGACCTGTTGGCAATACCTAAGGTCAAAATGGTGACCCGTAGGAGAATCGAACTCCTGTTTTCGCCGTGAGAGGGCGATGTCTTAACCGCTTGACCAACGGGCCACTGATGGTACACCATCAGGGACTCGAACCCTGGACACCCTGATTAAGAGTCAGGTGCTCTAGCCAACTGAGCTAATGGTGCATAGCTCACATCATTCAAGGCATATACCCTGAAAACTAAATACAGATAAAGCGCAGTGGAACTCTAACAATTGCCTGACACATAATCTAACTTGTTAAGGTCAAGCCCTCGACCTATTAGTACTGCCTAGCTAAATATGTCACCATACTTACACACGCAGCCTATCAACCTCATAGTCCATAAGGGGTCTTAACTGTAAACAGTGGGATATCTTATCTTAGGGAGGGCTTCACGCTTAGATGCTTTCAGCGTTTATCCCATCCGCACATAGCTGCTCGGCCGTGCCACTGGCGTCACAACCGATACACCAGCGGTGCGTCCATTCCGGTCCTCTCGTACTAGGAACAGCGCCCTTCAAATATCCTACGCCCACGACAGATAGGGACCGAACTGTCTCACGACGTTCTGAACCCAGCTCGCGTACCACTTTAATCGGCGAACAGCCGAACCCTTGGGGACCGAATTCAGCCCCAGGATGTGATGAGCCGACATCGAGGTGCCAAACCTCCCCGTCGATGTGGACTCTTGGGGAGATCAGCCTGTTATCCCCAGGGTAGCTTTTATCCGTTGAGCGACGGCATTTCCACTCACATACCGCCGGATCACTAACTCCAACTTTCGTTACTGCTCGACCCGTCAGTCTCGCAGTTAGGCTCACTTATGCGTTTGCACTCTAAGGCATGGTTTCCGTCCATGCTGAGTGAACCTTTGAACGCCTCCGTTACTCTTTTGGAGGCGACCGCCCCAGTCAAACTGCCCACCTGACAATGTCCCCAGCCAGATTCATGGCTGCAGGTTAGAATCTCAATACTTTAAGAGCGGTATCCCAAGGGTGACTCCGCCAACACTGGCGTGCTGGTTTCCAAGTCTCCCGCCTATCCTGTACATAAAATACCGAGACCCAATATCAGGCTACAGTGAAGCTCCATGGGGTCTTTCCGTCTTGCCGCGGGTAACCGGCATCTTCACCGGTACTACAATTTCGCCGGGTGCGTTGTTGAGACAGTGTCCAGATCATTACACCATTCGTGCGGGTCGGAACTTACCCGACAAGGAATTTCGCTACCTTAGGACCGTTATAGTTACGGCCGCCGTTTACTGGGGCTTCAATCGGAGCTTGCACCCCTCCTCTTAACCTTCCAGCACCGGGCAGGTGTCACCCCCTATACGTCATCTTACGATTTAGCAGAGAGCTGTGTTTTTGATAAACAGTTGCCTGGACCTATTCACTGCGGCTCACTCTCGTGAGCACCCCTTATTCCGAAGTTACGGGGTCAATTTGCCGAGTTCCTTAACAACGCTTCTCCCGATGGCCTTAGAATTCTCTTCCTGACTACCTGTGTCGGTTTGCAGTACGGGCATGCCTGCTTATATACACAGAAGCTTTTCTCGCCACCATCCAAGCATGCTTCCCTACTTATTTTCGGTCCCTTACGCCCGGGTCAACCAACGCCCGGGTCATGCCCTTCAAATGTGTCCCTTCGCTTAAATGCAAGGTAGCTACGGAATATCCACCGTATGTGCATCGACTACGCCTTTCGGCCTCGCCTTAGCTCCCGGCTAACTAGAAGCGGACGAACCTTCCTTCTAAAACCTTAGTCTTTCGGCCATTATGATTCTCACATAATTCTCGCTACTCATTCCGGCATTCTCACTTGTGTAAAGTCCACCGCCGCTTTCGCTACGACTTCACCCCTTACACAACGCTCTCCTACCAACATACAAATGTATATTCCCAAGCTTCGGTGTACAGTTTAGCCCCGTTAAATTTTCGGCGCAAAATCACTCGACCAGTGAGCTATTACGCACTCTTTGAATGAGTGGCTGCTTCTGAGCCAACATCCTGGTTGTCTGCGCAATTTCACATCCTTTTCCACTTAACTGTACTTTGGGACCTTAGCTGTGGGTCTGGGCTGTTTCCCTTTCCACCACGAAACTTATCTCACGTAGTGTGACTCCCAATCATTCATTATCCGCCATTCTGAGTTTGATAGAGTTCAGTAAGCTTTCGCCCCCTAGCTCATTCAGTGCTTTACCTGCGGTAATGTTAATTGAGGCTAGCCCTAAAGCTATTTCGGAGAGAACCAGCTATCTCCGGGTTCGATTGGAATTTCTCCGCTAGCCACAAGTCATCCCCTACCATTTCAACGGGAGTGGGTTCGGCCCTCCATGGAGTTTTACCTCCACTTCAGCCTGCTCATGGCTAGGTCACCCGGTTTCGGGTCGAATACCACTGACTAAAACGCCCATTTCAGACTCGCTTTCGCTTCGGCTGCACTCCTGAAGAGCTTAACCTTGCCAGTGACATTCACTCGCCGGACCATTCTACAAAAGGTACCATATCACGCATTGACGCGCTCTATGTGCTTGTAGGCACAAGGTTTCAGGTTCTATTTCACTCCCCGCCAGGGGTTCTTTTTTCACCTTTCCTTCACAGTACTATACACTATCGGTCATTGGAGAGTATTTAGGCTTGAGGGTGGTCCCCGTCTTCCCACCGGGTTTCACGTGTCCGGCGGTACTCTGGATCCAGCTGGCTAACTTTAGTTTTCGTGTACGCGACTATCACGCTCTGTGGTTGAACTTCCCATTTCATTCTACTAACCGCAGTTAATACCGTACGCTGTCCAAAACCCCAAAAGTATTACTACTTTGGTTTGGCCTCTTCCGCGTTCGCTCGCCACTACTAGCGGAATCTCGGTTGATTTCTCTTCCTCGCCCTACTTAGATGTTTCAGTTCAGGCGGTTCCCTTCCAGTTGCTATGGATTCACAAAGGATGACGGAGTATTGCTCCGCCGGGTTTCCCCATTCGGATATCCTCGGATCGATGGCTGCTTTCGCCTCCCCGGGGCTTTTCGTAGATCGCTACGTCCTTCATCGGCTTCCAATGCCAAGGCATTCCCCTTGCGCCCTTATTAGCTTGACCTTTGTCAGAATTATGTGTCCTTTGGTTCTTGTTAATTTCTCAACTCGACTATATTGTAGTGTTTACCCATTTCAAAAAATCAATTGGATATTTGTTACATTATCTCGTTGTTTCCATTTCACATTTACCTGTATTCAGTTTTCAAGGTACATGGTGGGCTTGAGAGGACTCGAACCTCCGACCTCACGCTTATCAGGCGTGCGCTCTAACCACCTGAGCTACAAGCCCATGTTTTTGATTCACTCTCGAATCACTAAAGCGAATCGGTATTCGGTTTTCCCAAACCTGTGGTGGAGATAAGCGGGATCGAACCGCTGACCCCCTGCTTGCAAAGCAGGTGCTCTCCCAGCTGAGCTATACCCCCGTATATCTCGGGTTGAAAACCCCTAAGGGCCTTCAAAATTAAACAACGACAAGTCGGAAACTCGATCTGACCTTGGATACAAGCGTCTTTTTTCGACACTTTGTTCTCCATAGAAAGGAGGTGATCCAGCCGCACCTTCCGATACGGCTACCTTGTTACGACTTCACCCCAGTCATCAATCCTACCTTCGACAGCGTCCTCCTTGCGGTTAGACTACAGGCTTCGGGTGTTACCGACTCCCATGGCGTGACGGGCGGTGTGTACAAGGCCCGGGAACGTATTCACCGTGGCATGCTGATCCACGATTACTAGCAATTCCAACTTCGTGCAGGCGGGTTGCAGCCTGCAGTCCGAACTGAGACCATTTTTGAAGTTTTGCTCCACCTCGCGGTATTGCTTCTCTCTGTTGATGGCCATTGTATTACGTGTGTAGCCCAGCACATAAGGGGCATGATGATTTGACGTCGTCCCCACCTTCCTCCACCTTGTCGGTAGCGGTCCCATTAGAGTGCTCTTGCGTAGCAACTAATGGCGAGGGTTGCGCTCGTTGCGGGACTTAACCCAACATCTCACGACACGAGCTGACGACAACCATGCACCACCTGTCTCAACTTTCCCCGAAGGGACCTAATATATCTCTATTTCGTTAGTTGGATGTCAAGTGCTGGTAAGGTTCTTCGCGTTGCTTCGAATTAAACCACATAATCCACTGCTTGTGCGGGTCCCCGTCAATTCCTTTGAGTTTCAACCTTGCGGTCGTACTCCCCAGGTGGATTGCTTATTGCGTTAGCTCCGGCACGGAAGGGGTCAGACCCCCACACCTAGCAATCATCGTTTACAGTGTGGACTACCAGGGTATCTAATCCTGTTTGCTCCCCACACTTTCGAGCCTCAGCGTCAGTTAAAGCCCAGTTGGCCGCCTTCGCCACCGGTGTTCCTCCGAATATCTACGCATTTCACCGCTACACTCGGAATTCCGCCAACCTCTACTTCACTCAAGATGAACAGTTTCAACTGCAGTCTACGGGTTAAGCCCGTAGTTTTCACAGCTGACTTGATCACCCGCCTGCGCTCCCTTTACACCCAGTAATTCCGGACAACGCTTGCCACCTACGTATTACCGCGGCTGCTGGCACGTAGTTAGCCGTGGCTTGCTCCTTAGCTACCGTCATTATTCTTCACTAAGAACAGAAGTTTACAATCCGAAAACCGTCTTCCTTCACGCGGCGTTGCTGCATCAGGCTTGCGCCCATTGTGCAATATTCCCCACTGCTGCCTCCCGTAGGAGTCTGGGCCGTGTCTCAGTCCCAATGTGGCCGATCAACCTCTCAGTCCGGCTACTGATCGTCGGCTTGGTAGGCCGTTACCCCACCAACTACCTAATCAGACGCGAGTCCATCCTTCAGCGATAAATCTTTGGTATTTCGATCATGCGGTCAAAATACATTATGCGGTATTACCGTTCGTTTCCAAACGCTATCCCCCTCTGAAGGGCAGGTTACTCACGCGTTACTCACCCGTCCGCCACTCAGTCATATCATACTTCATCCGAAGAATCCGTAATCAAGCTTCGTTCGACTTGCATGTGTTAAGCACGCCGCCAGCGTTCGTCCTGAGCCAGGATCAAACTCTTAAAACTATTGTATTAACACACCCTTGCGAGCGTACCAATCAAATCTTAAAAATCTGAGCTTCTCTCATTTCAAACTCTAACGTTCAAAATTACTGTGTTCGTATCTCTCGATACGCAGTACTGATAAAACTCTTTTAGAATCTTATCGGGTTCCTTACTTTCTCGTCGTTGTTTAATTTTCAAGGTCCTTAACCAGCCTTTCAGCCGGCCGCTCTTCTCTCGAGCGCTTAGCTATAATACCAAAGTGCAAGGCAAAAGTCAACACTTTTTTTCAAGTTTTTTCAAGTTCTTTCACACTCTGCCGAGCGTTTCTCCGTGCCCTTTATTATTTATATACATTATAATATACAGCAGAGAAAAAGCGCACGGTATTCGCCGTGCGCACCAATCAGAATTCCATTTTATCATAAAAACAGGTTTGACTTTTCTTTGGAAAAAAATTTGAAAAACTTTGCCAGCCCTCTGCCAACTGCCGGTATTCTACCCGAAAGTCATACACGGTAAAGCCCCCGTCATTATAGGTGATCCACTTGGCGTCCGGCTCAAAACCGAAGCTGCGTGTGTTGCAGTAGGCCACTGCCGTGCCGCCGATCAGCAGTATTGTGCACAGCAGAAGCAAGATGGGGGTTGGGTGTTTCTTCATAACGGCTCCTTATTTTTCATAATCCTGGATGACCCGAGCCAAGGCGGTGGCAAACAGCCGAGCGGAATAGCAGGCTTCGTCCAGGGTGTTGCCGTCCGTGCCCACCTCCAGCAAAAAGGAATTGCGGGTCATATCCATATTATACTTGCGCTCGGAAAAGAGAATGGGGCGCATCAGCCCCGGGTACTGTTTCTCCACTTGCTGCTGCACTGCCAAGTCAAAGCGCAGGTTATATTCCCAATCCGGAAAATTCTTGACCCGATTGTATTCGCACCCGGCAATGATCATCATCCGGGCGGCCTTTTTTCCTTTGATCTTGGCGGTAGGCTTCACCTTGGTCTTATTATCGTATGTAATATCGTCCCGGTGCACATCAATGGTGATCTCTATGGACGGGTACTTCTCCAAATACCTCGCCACCGTTTTGCGGGAGTGGTCGTAGGCGCCGGAGTAATCCTTGTCGTGGGTGGTGCGGTCGTGCACCACGCCGATCCCGCACTTTTCCAGATACGCGCAAAGTTCGTCCCCGACCCGCACCATATTTTGGGTACTGCTGTCGCTGCGCAGGTCGGTGGACTTGGTATAATAACCCGCGTCCAGGAGGGTGTAGCCCTCTGTGGTGTGGCTGTGATAGATCAGCACCGTCGGCTTGGCCGCGTTGGGCACGGACAGGGCCGCCTTCTGTTTAAGGAGTGCCTCTATGTCCGGACGATAAAACGAAGCGGGGATCTTGCTTTGAATTGCCAGTGAACCGAAAGACAAGATCGTCCCCCCGCCCTGGTAACTCTCCTCGCTGGTTTTGCCCACCTGCTTTTGGCTGCCGATCACTTTTTTCTCTTGCTGCATCAACTTAGCCACATCTGCCGGGGTCTCGGTAATGTGCGCATAAGGGTCGCTGTCCTTCCCTGAAATGGGGTGCATTGCCTGAGCCTCCCGGGTCGCGGTAGTCTTAGTATGCGTCGTTTGCGCCGATTTTATAGTAGAAAATTCTGTATTTATTTTGCTGCTGAAATAGGTGGGCGAAAACACCGCCGCCACCCGCTGACCCACCGCGCCGACGGCAGAGATCCGGGGTGCCGCGCTCACCAGCACCGCCGTGACCAATACCACCGCCGCAATATTGCAAAAGAAGGCCGCCCGTTCTTTTTTCATATCCAGCTCCTTTGGCTTCGTCCTGCTTCTATTCTCATATAAGAATATGCACGCCGGCGCCGGATTATCCCACCAGCGTGTACAGATCCCGGGGCTGCAAGTGCCGCTGGAGACACACATTGATGGACATACCCAGCAGCTTGGCGCCTCGGTTGATCAGCTGGTCGATCTCTCTGGGGGTCACATACATCTCCTCCGCCGTACCGCCCAACACCCGACTGCTGACCACCGTGGGAATACCCAGTGCCACCACCGGCACGCCCAGCACCCGGGCACTGATCTCCCGCCGATGATTGCCCACTCCGGAGCCGGGGGCAATGCCTGCATTTGACAGCTGCACCGTGGTGCCCAACCGATCCGCCGACGATGCCGCCAGGGCGTCCACCACAAGCACGCAGTCCGGGTGCACCGTGTGAACCATACCTGCCACCACCTCGGCGCTCTCCATACCGGTGTTGCCCAGCACCCCGGTGGTAACGGTAGACACATCCGTCAGTGGTCCCAGCGCCCGGCGCAGTTCTCCGGCAATGTGACGGGTGGCCAGCACATAGCGGTTGGTCTCCGGCCCCAACGCATCTGCAGTGATGGCGGTGTTTCCCACCCCGGCAACCAATACCCCAGTGGGGTGATCCGGCAGCAGCCCCCGCAGCAAATCGGCGATCCGCTCCAGCCGCCCATCAAACAGCTGGGTCTCCTGCGCCATGGGCGACACCCGGTAGGTGATATACTTGCCCACCGGTTTGCCCAGGGCTTTTTCGCCTCGGGCGTCCAGCACTTCCACCACGGAAATGCCATCCTGCTCCCGCACTTTTACGCCGGGCAGCACAGTTTTTTGCTGATTTTCATAGCTTTCCAGTGCCAAATCTGTGCGATTTTCCATATTTTTCACCTGATTTTTATAGTTTTTCAATAAAAGTATGTCCAAAAAGAAAAAAATACTTGCATTTTAGATTTGCGTGTGCTATGATGTTTAGGCATTAAAAAGAAAACGGGGCTATGCCCTTCTACCTAATCCACCGCTAAAGGAGTGAAAACCATGCCCAACATTAAGTCTGCTAAAAAGAGAGTCAAGGTCAACGCTGTGAAGGCCGCCAACAACAAGGCCCGCAACACCGCCCTCAAGACCGCCATCAAGAAGGCAAATGCCGCTATTGATGCCAACGCTGAGGACAAGACCCAGGCTGTGCAGTTTGCCTGCAAGAAGATCGACCAGGCCGCTGCCAAGAACCTGCTGCACAAGAACACCGCAGCCCGCAAAAAGAGCAATTTGGTCAGCAAACTGAACCGCGCATAAGCGCCGACACTCGGTTTCTATCGAATTTTCGCTTCCTGCATTTGCAGGGAGCGTTCTTTTTTTGTCACCGGCCGCGGCTTTTGCGAAAGTAGACATCTTTCTGCTGTTTTGGCGCTTGACTTTGCCGCCAAATCCATTTATAATAGAAACAGATTTTATAAGGGGTTCATTATTATGAATTTCAAAACGATCCTGAAAGTCATTAGTGCCATCGTTGCCATTGCAGGCGTGGCCGTTGCCGTATATCTTGCGATCCAGAAGCTGACTGCTCCCAAAGAGGCAGAGTATTTCGACGACAGCGACTTCTTCGAGTGCGATAACGATCTGGAGATCGTAGAGACTGCCGCTGCGGACACCCAGGTGCAGGAAAAGGCAGAGCCGGCTGAGAAAAAGGCGCCCGCCAAAAAGAGCGCACCTAAGAAAAAGGCACCTGCTAAAAAGGCTGCCAAATAAGCAAAACACAATGCAATGAGGGGATGGCTTTCGCCGTCCCCTAACTTTTTGGAGGTATTCTATGTATTCCTGCGGATTGGTGCTGGAGGGCGGCGGCAACCGTGCCATTTACACCAGCGGCGTGCTGGACGCCTTTATGGATCAGGGGATCACCTTCCCTTATGTTATCGGCGTGTCGGCGGGCAGCTGCAATGCTGTGTCTTACATCGGCAAATGCCGGGGTCGTCAACATGATATTTCCATTCAGTACAGCGGTGACAAACGCTTTATGAGCCTGGAAAACATGATAAAGAACGGCGAATTCTTAAACGGCGAGTGGTTGTTTGGGGAATTAAGCTACGATTTGTCCCCCTTGGACCAAGAGGCCTATGACCGGGCGAACACCACCTTGTGCGTGGTGGTTACCAACGCCCTCACCGGCAAGGCGGAATATATGTACCCCAAGGACTTCCACAAACGGGGCTGCCCCATTCTGCGGGCCAGCTGTGCCCTGCCCGGCGCCACCAAGGGGGTTGTGCTGGGCAAAGACCGGTACTTTGACGGCGGAATCACTGACTCCATTCCCCTGGCTCACGCCTACGAGGACGGGTGCCAAAAGGCAGTAGTGGTGCTTACGCAAGATCGAAATTATCAAAAGCAGCCTATGGGTCATGCGCGCCTGATTCGCCGTATATTCCGCAAATATCCGCTGATGACCCGGGCGATACTGAACCGGTATAAAATATACAACCGCCAACTGGAAACCGTGTGGGACGCCCAAGGCCGAGGCGATGCCTTTGTGATTGCACCGGACCATCCGCTGCACTGCCCCACCTTAGAGCGCAATACAGACAAGCTGGAGCAGATTTATCAAACCGGCTACCGCAATGCCATGGAGCAAATGGACGCGCTGAAGGCGTTTTTAGCCAAGCCGTCACCCTTTACGGAAATCAAATAAAAATGCCTGACAGACCGTTCTGTGGCCTGTCAGGCAATAAAATCCCCTGTATGCCAAGCGGCACGCAGGGGATTTTTGTTTGTTATTTTGCTTTCACTGCGGCAGCTTGGGCAAAGCCGTCCTTAGCGTCACCCTGTGGCGTAATCTCTACCGTGTCGCCCTTTTGCAGCAGCAGCACCTGCATACAATCGGTGACCCGGATATAGTAATACACGCCGTCCACCTGCAAGTAATAAACGGTGTTGCCGTCGTTTACCGAGGACTTAATGTCCGTGATCTTGCCGGTGATCGTTTTGCTGTCCGTAGGCGCAGACGGCTTTGCAGACGGCTTTGCCGCACCGCCGGTCTGTTCTCCGCCGGCAGTGGCAATCTCCGCCTCGTCCTTTACATAATCCGCTGCGTTCACTGTCTTGGCGATCCAGCCCTTGTCCTTCATGGCGTTGATATAGTTCTCCACCGCCGTATTCAACGCCTTGGCGTCGCTGTTGGTATCAATCAGACCGGTGCCTACCACCGTCTTATCCTCCAGGCTGACTAGCGCATAGCCCTTGACGGTGTTGCTGTCGCCGTACAGACTCATAAAGTAGGAGGGCTGACCCTCAATATCCAGCAAAATGGGGAATGTGGCTGCATAACCAAAGTTCTGCACCGCATCCTGAGCAGACTCCATAGCAGAGGTTTCAATGGCACCGCCGTTTTGGTAATACCGCACCTCCTTGGTGCGCTGGTTGCACAGGATAAAGCCGAAGTTGGAGGTGTCCGTCTTAGAAGATGTGATGCCGGTGTACACCCACACATCATCGTCCATGGCAATATAGCCGTTGCCGCTGGAGGCCACATTCACATCGTTCTGGAAAATAATCGAGTTCCAAAAGCCCTTCTTCAGCTTGCCGTAATAGTTGTACTGCTCGATCAGCAGCTGGTCACTATACACCACATCAATCCAGTTCAGGCTCTTGTCCTTGCGCACGGTGTCAATGGGATAATACTTGCTTTCGCCGCTGAGCGCGTCCGTTACAATGGCGCCCTGCACATCCGTGCCACCAAACAGACCGATTTTCTTGGTCAGGGCCGCCGTCACCCAATAGGGGTGACCGCTCTCGTCGATCTCAAAATTGGGGGTATCCAGCAGCTTGGTCGGGTACTGGAACCGCAGGTGACGAATCAACTTTTCATTAAAATACTCCGCCGGGGAATACTGGATACCGCTGCCGAATTTTTCCACGCAGTTGACCACCGTAACCTTTTGGCTCACCACATCAATGAGAATATATGCGGGCAAGCCGTTTTTGGTATTGTTGACCCACTTGAATACATCCGCATATTGCAGGCTGGCCACACGGCAGGGCACGCCCCGGTAGTTGATCTGCGTGGTGGCGTCCGCAACCACATACTGGCTCTTGTACTGAGACAGAGAGCCCAACTGCTGGTCTGCCAGGGTCTTGGCCCGAGAGGCGTCGATCCGGGGCATCCTCATCATAGCTGATGTCGGAGAAATCCCGGTCAAAGTCGCTGTTCTGCACCGTCATTAGATCGCTGTAAGCGGAAGCACGGAAGATGGTGGCACCTACCAGGAAACCCACCAGCATCACCACAGCGATCACCGCCACAATGACCACCGGTATCAAGGTCTTTTTCTTCACATATTCCAGACGCTCCGCCTTCTTGTTGGCCCGGCACACCAGGAAAAAGGACCCGGCAAATACCACCACCAACAAGATCAAAAACAGATACAACTGGGTGTCGTGCACATTCAGTGCCGGCAGCATCATATAATAGGCAATGCCGCCCACCACCGCAGTGATCAGGGCACACAGCAGCAGCCGCAAGGGCATTTTGCCCGGCTTGACCACCGCCTGCACTTCATCTCGCTTGGGCCAGGCAAACTTGGACTTAAAATCATTCAGTACCTCGTCTGCATCATAATTATAGTTTGGTATTTTTTCGCTCATTCTATTCTCCTTAATATAAGGGATACGCCCCCGAGGGTGCGTTCCACTTCATTATACAGGATAACCGCCGTCAAAGCAACATAAATCCGCAGTGAATTTATTCCAACCCACACGCTGTGACGATCGGCCTATATTTATGCCACCCCTGAAAACAAAAAATTCCGCACCCGGAGGTGCGGAATTTTTTTGCTTTTTGTAAAATCGGAACAGGTGTTTACGCCCTGGTAACGCCCTTGCTTTCCTGCATGTACTTTTCGCTGGCAGGTGCAGACCACTTCATGGTACAATCTACGGTGGCGTTCTTATCACGGATTACAGCGATGCAAGCGTGAGATACAACCACGTGAGCTTCCATCACATAATCGGCCTTGGTGATCTCCTTGGTCTTGGTGTTGATGGTCACGGTAGCGGTACCGCCGTAGTAATTCACCTTGCAGTTATCGGCAGTGGTGCCCTCAGACCAGGTCAGCGGCTTAATGCTGTCCACGGTGGAATCGATGGCGCCCAAAGACTGGAACATATGACCCTGTGCGTCCTTACCGGGTGCACTCATGTTTACATACTTGGGCTGCATCTGCAGGGTGATGGTGCCGTCGCCATTGTCCTTCACATTGGCAGTCACCAGATCATCAGCCACCAGGCGGCTGGTCTGCAGGGACTCGCCCTTGCCGTCCCACTCGTCCGTATCCAGCTTAGGATCTCTGTTGGTGGAGGGAACCAGACCGTTCAAACCGGGCTTGTAAATGGGCTTTACGATACCGGGAACCATGTTGTTGATGGTCTTATTCACGCTGCCGTCAATGGCAATGTCATGTACATTCAGATCCTCTTCGCAAAGCATCTTGTAGTAGGTCTGGGTCTGGCCTTTATCGTCCTTATACTGGGCGGTCAAGGTCTTGGTGTAGTCGTAAGCCTGCTTGTAATAATCGGCAACAGCGGCCACATCCTTAAACTCAACGCCGCCGTAAGTACCGGCCTTGAATTCCTCAATAACGGGCTTATCATAATCCGCTTCACTGGTAGCAGCGTCTTTCTGACCCTTGGTCTTCCAGCTGCCGTCCTTCACCTCATTGATTGCCTGGATCGCGCCGTCGGTCACATAGTTGATCTTTGCACAACCGGCAAAGCAGCCAACGATCAGTGCAACTGCAAGCACCAAACCGAGGCCCTTGAATGCGTATTTCTTCATACGTATAGTTTCCCCTTTCAAAGTCGAAATCCGTTTTACAAAAACGTACATATAAAATTTATATTAAATTTACCAAAAAGTCAAGCCCCATTTACAAAATTAGTGTTTAATTTTTCATATCGCCTGTATTTTTAACATATTTATTGCGATTTGCACGGCAGTGTGCTATACTTTTGTGTAGATGGGGGCATTTTTCGCCCCTGTTCATCAAGCGAAAATCAACAAGCGAGGTTTCAGATATGAGATGTAAAAATTGCGGAGCGGAGAACGATGACAGCCGCTATATCTGCGAAGTATGCGGTTCTATATGATGAAAATGAGCTGAGCGCACAAGCAGATCAGCAGCCTGCCGGCGCAACACCCGGCGGCGCACCTGCACCTGCCCCCGGCCGAACCCGGAGGATGAAAAAAGTTGCAGCAAAAGAATAAGCAGAGCATGATCATTATTATCGTGCTGTGCGTGGTGCTCATTGCCGTGGTGGTGGGTATCATCATCGCCGTGGCCTCCGGCCATCACGACAAGGAAACCACCACGGTGCCGGACACCTCCGTCTCTGTCCCTGTGAGCGACGACCGGGACTATACTAATAACAATTATGCCACCGAGAAGCCTGTGGAAGCCACCACCGAGAAGCCTACGGAGACCACCACGAAGAAAGAGACCACCACCAAAAAACAGACGACCACAACCCAAGACAGCAGTGCGCGGGTAAATGTACGCACCCAGGGCGGCGGCAGCGTCACCGGAAGCGGCAAATACGAGGAGGGCGACAATGTGACCCTCACCGCCACCCCCAGAGACGGCTATGACTTTGACGGCTGGTATATGAAGGGCGAACTGCAATCCACCGACTCCACTTATTCCTTTACCGTAGGCAGCAAGGATGTGACCATCTCCGCCAAGTTTGTGGAAACAGCACCGGAGGTCATGCCCGGAGGTACGGACTGATGACCAAAGGCGATCTGGCTCGGCAAAACTTCAAGTCCGGCTATAATTGCAGCCAAGCGGTGGCTTTGGCATTTCAAGATAAGATTGGTATGGACCCGGACACCATCGCCCGGCTCACCATAGGCTTTGGCGGCGGCATGGGTCGTATGCGTGAAGTGTGCGGCACCATCTCCGGCGTGACTTTTGTACTGTCTGCCCTCTACGGCGATCGGCCGAAAAGCGAGGTCTACGCCATGGTGCAGCAGGTGGCAAAGGGCTTTCAGGCGGAGACCGGCTCCCTGGTGTGCCGGGTGCTCCTGGGACTGGACCCGAATGTGAAACCCACGCCCCATGCAACCCCGCACGGAGGGCTACTACAAAAAGCGTCCCTGCGCCGAATTATGCGCCCTGGCCGCCGACCTTTTAGAAGATTATTTAAAAAATATCACCTAAAAGGCTTGCATTTTGCAATGCGATGTGCTATATTATTTGAGCAAAAGCGCAGTAGTGCTTTTGCATACGCGCTGGTAGCTCAGTTGGATAGAGTGTCTGGCTACGAACCAGAAGGTCGGGGGTTCGAATCCCTTCCAGCGTACCAAAAAGCCGTAGAACGCTTTTGCGTTTTACGGCTTTTTATTATGTTTTGGGTTGTAGGGATTCGAACACGAGTGTCCAAATTTTGAGCGAAGCGAAAAAATTTGGGAGAAAGGTCCAGTGGACCTTTCGATACTGAGTGACGAGCCCTTCCAGCGTACCAATAGTAGGTAGGTATCGGCAGCCTATGACACCTGCGGCCATCTGTGCAAATACTGCTACGCCAATACAGACCCGGTGACATGGTACACCAAGCCACCCGAACCAGTTGGCTGGACCCCCAGCTGCGCCTGGAATTTTGAAAGAGGAAGCCGTATGAAACATAAAATTTTAGAAACCAAGAACCAAGTCAAATTACAGCTATATGAAGCATACCTGACCCGACAGGCCATTCCGTACAAGAAAAGATACACGCCCATGTCCGGCGGTTACTGCCTTTACGTTGATAAAGCTAACCTATCCCGGATAGACGAAAAAGAAGCACTTGGCGACCTATACGGCAGCGTGGAAAAATCTTACTTTGGCATTACAGACTGTCCCAACGAGAAGAAATAGCGCCCGGCAGAACCGAATACTACCGGCTGGGCAAATTCTATCCGTTGACACCCGACTGAACTTCTTATATAATCAAGGTAGGATGGTGTGCCCGATTTTGGCAAATCGGCGCTATGGTGGGGTGAGCAAATTTCTCTCCGCCTGTACAGCGGGGGCGGATACCATCTGCCTGCCAACGCATCCGTATTGGCTTGCCACAAACCCGCTGCACAAAATAAAAACATATATTATGGAAGGTGAAATCATGCGTACCACATCCACACCCGGCAAACAAGCCGGCTTTTGAAGCACCGACTGAAAAATTCTACCATGCGGACCCCTTGGCACATTCTGCGCCAGCTGGCGCTGCTGGCACCCCTGGGCACGCTGTGCCTGCCTATGTTCTACGCCGGGCACAAGAATGTATCGCTGATCACCATCATTCTCTGCCTGTCCAACCACGGTGCGGACCTGCGACCCATGATAACCGATAAAGGCTACGGCTTTGCGGTGGCAGCCGTTTTCTGCGCGCTGGTGCTGGGAATCGCGGAACTGATCTGTTCCCTGTTCACCGCGGACAAGGGCGGCGATCGGCGGAATATGACCGCCTTTGGGATAAACGCTGCCGTCTTTGCGCTGACGGCCTTTTTAGCCATTGGGTTCGGCGCCCGGGCCAAGGTCGGATTGGCGGTGACCTTTGGCATTTACCTGCTGCAATTTCTGCTGCACACCAAAGTCAGCGGCAAAAAAATACGCCCGGCTGCCGCAGGCGTAACAGCCCTGCTGGCGGTGCCCATTGTGCTTTCCCTTTGCTTTCTTTATAAGGCGCAACCGGCGCAATACACTGCGCCCGGCAGTGAGACCAATGATGTACGGACGGTCACTTTTAATGTGGCCAGTGTGTTTGGCAACCGCTTTGACGATACGGACAGTATGACCCGCTGCGCGCGCTTTGCCGCCTATATGAACCAATGCAAGCCGGACTTGATCGGCACCCAGGAAATGAACATCTACTGGTACAAAGCGCTGCAAACCACCCTGCCGGACTACGATGCCTACGGCGTGCAGCGGGGCGGCGACGCTACGGACTGGAACAGCGAGATGAACCCGGTCTTTTGGAATAAAACCAAGTACACCGCTTTAGAGAAGAACACCTTTTGGCTCAGTGAAACGCCGAACAAAGCCAGCCGCTACACCTACACGGACGAAAACGGACAGCCCGGCCAAGCCGGCTGCTACCGCATTTGCAGCTATGTGGTGCTGCAAGACCGCACCACCGGCAAGCGGCTGCTGTTTCTCAACACCCACCTGGATAACGCCTCCCAGCAGGCAGCGGACTTTGGCGCCGAGGTAATCATCGAACACCTAACCGCCTTGCAGGCCAAGTACGGCAAAGATGCCGGCGTGGTGCTCACCGGTGATTTTAACGAAACGCAAGAGGACGAGGCCTACCGTCGAATCGCCGCCCGACTGCAAGACTGCACCGACCCTGCCAAGAAAACCACGACCTACCAGGAGTGGGGCTACTGCGATACCGGCAATGAACCCATCGACTTTGTCTTCACCAGCGGCACCGGCAGCGATTATACCGTCTTAAACGACCTGAGCGGCGGCTATGTGTCCGACCACTACGGGGTCTACGCAAACATTCGATTGTAAAGCCAAGTACCGTCGATCACAAGGGACTGCTCCCGCCTTTTTTTGGCAAAAAAGCAATTATACGGTTCCATACCTCCATCGCTCCGCTGTTTTATACATTTCCGTTTACAAACCGGCGGTAGCATACCCATTCCTCTTGACGGTTGGCATAGCGGGAATTGCCGCGCAGATCCGGCAGACGGTACTGGCGGGCAATATACCGCCCCAGATAGGCGGTAACGGCGGTAGCACCGATTACATTCAGGTGATTGCCTGCGTCCCGAAAAGCGACGGCGCCGTCCAATCCCATTTGATCGTACAGCAGGTTCAAATCCAGAAATTCCAATTCTCGAGCGGCTGCAAATTCCGCCACACCTCGATGGCGGGCTGCATTCCAGGAAGTTACGGTGGGCAGCTCCACCAGCAACAGCTGTGCGCCGTTTTCCCGGCAAAGCTGCAAAATCCGATCCGCTGCTTTTCGGTTTTCCGCACTGATCTGCTCCCGTTCCCCGGTGTCTGCCATATAGTCCGGCATTGCCAGCCGGGTAACCTTGGTACTGTAGCGGTAGCCGTGGGTGCGACGAATAGAGGGAAAATCGCCGGGCGTCACTTGTGCACCGGTCTGCCGAAACACAGAGGCTAAATTGCGCATATCCTGTCCCAGGTGCTTCGCCCTCGTTTGGCGGGCCAGCACCCGGGGCGTTTCTCTTTCCTGCGGATTGTGGTCATAGAGCATATCCGTTTCCAGCACCACCAGCTCCGGAGACTGGGTGGCAAACACACGCTCCAGCAGGGCGTAAGATTTGGTCAGCGACTGACGGGCAGAGGCGTACACAGTGGCGCTATACCCTTGATTTCCCCACAGTACGGGCGGCACGAAGCCGGAATACAAATCGCTGTTGCCCACGCAGGCAATCTGTACCGTGTTCTCCGGCTCCGGCACAAAAGCATACGGATCATCTGCCGCGCGCTGCCAAGGCAGCCCATTTCCAAATAAAAGAACGCCGATCAGCAACACAGAACGCCCCCGGGTCCATAAAGAACGGAGCATAGAGTCACTTCCTTTCTGCTTTCTGCCCTCAGTATATCTTGCTAAAAAATCAGTTCAAGGCAAGGAAAAGTAAAAAGTTGGAAAAGATGCGATGCAAAAAGAAAGAACTTATACAAACACAGACAAAAATCAAACGTGATCGGAGAAAAACCATGTATTTTACTTACGGCGAAAAAGAACTTGATTTTCTGCGGCAAAAGGACAAGCGCCTGGCAAAGGTGATCGACCGCATAGGACCGGTGCACCGCACGGTGGACACGGACCTGTTCTCCGCAGTGGTGCACCACATCATCGGCCAGCAAATCTCCACCAAGGCCCAGGCCACCATTTGGCAGCGTATGTGCGACGCACTGGGCACCGTGCATGCGAAGACGGTGCTGGGCGCCGGTGTGGAGGGATTACAGGCGCTGGGCATATCCGGCAAAAAGGCAGAGTACATCACCGATTTTGCCCAAAAGCGCGTGCTGAGACGGCAACTTTGATATAGAGGCCGTTTGGTCCATGCCGGACGATGAGGCTATCAAAGCGCTTTCGTCCTTAAACGGCATTGGGGTGTGGACAGCGGAAATGATTCTGCTGTTTTGTATGCAGCGACCCAACATACTTAGCTACGGCGATCTGGCTATTCAGCGTGGCATGCGCATGGTATACCATCATCGCAAAATTGACCGCAAATTGTTTGAGAAGTACCGTCGCAGGCTCAGTCCCTATTGCAGCGTGGCCAGCCTGTACTTTTGGGCGGTGGCCGGCGGTGCGTTGCCGGACATGAAGGACTACGCGCCAAAGACAAAGAAACAAACCGAAAGGCAAAAGAAATAAGCCCGCAGCTCACAATGCAGAACACGATAAAAAACGAAAAGAGCCGCAGCATAACACTGCGGCCCTTTCCGTTATAGAGGATATATGATAGAAAAAGATGGAAAAAGTTTTCCCATAAGGCTCTCGCCTTACGGTTTACAGTATAGAGATCATTTTTGAACGATTTTACGGCTTTTTGTGAATAAATCGTTACACTTTGAAACCTGTAAGGATTTTCCGCCCGGCGGGCGGGAATTTGGATTGACAAGCCTTTCTTTCCTTGCTATACTAAAAGTAGGATATTTTGTCGATAGGTGCGTAGTTCCCTTGCGGGGCTGCGGCGTCGCGACTGTAACTTTAGATAGAGCCGAAAGGGCAATGGTGATGGCAATGGCAAAAAACAGAGTACACTTAAAGATCGGCGGTTCCGCCTACACGGTGCTCACCGATGACGCACCGGAGTATGTAGAGGAGTTGGCCGAGGAGCTGGACAAGGAAATGCGCAGCATTATCAATGAGAACCCCAGTCTTTCCGTGACCCAAGCGGCGGTGCTCACTGCGCTGGACAAGGCAGACACCTGCAAAAAATCCACCGCTTCCTCCGACAATCTGCGTGCCCAGATCAAGGATTATTTGGAGGACAGCGCCCGCGCCCGGATGGAAGTGGATGTGGCGCGCCGTGAGATTGAGCGGCTCAACCGGGAGATCAGCTCCCTGCGTGAGCGCATTGCAGAGAATAAGTAAATATGCAATTTGAGATTTTGGCTCCGGCAGGCAGCATGGAGTCGTTAATTGCCGGTGTTCGCTGTGGCGCCCATGCGGTCTACCTGGGAGGGCAGACCTTTAACGCCCGGCGGGGCGCCGGCAATTTTTCGCCCCAGGAGCTGCAAGCGGCCGTACAGTATTGCCACACCCGCGGCGTAAAAGTTTATATGACTCTAAATACCCTGGTCAGCGACAGCGAGCTGCCCGGTGCCGTTGCAGCTGCCGGTAACGCGCTGGACGCCGGGGTAGACGCTTTTATCGTGCAAGATCTGGGACTGGCTGCCGCGCTGGCAGCTGTGTATCCGGGTGTGCATCTGCACGCCTCCACCCAGTGCAGCGTTACCACGCCTGCCGGGTTTCAAGCGCTGGAGAAAATGGGCTTTCGCCGAGCGGTCATCCCCAGAGAGATGACTGCCGCCGAGATCGAGGAGATTCGCCGCAGCACCCAAATGGAGCTGGAGCTGTTTGTGCACGGCGCGCTTTGTATGTGCGTCAGCGGGCAGTGCTATTTATCCTCTGTACTGGGCGCCCGCAGCGGCAACCGGGGCCTTTGTGCCCAACCTTGCCGCCTGCCCTTCTCTGCAGACGCCAGCGGCAGCTGCGATTTGAGCTTGAAGGATCTAAGCCTGGTTCGCCACTTGAAAAAATCGGTGATCTGGGTGTGTGTCCTTAAAATTGAGGGCCGTATGAAACGGCCGGAATATGTGGCTGCCGCCGTAACGGCGGTAAAGCACGCTATCGCCGGCGTTCTGGACCCGGCGGACGAGGCGCAGCTGCAAAGCGTTTTCTCCCGCAGCGGGTTTACCGACGGCTACTTTACCGGTCAGCGAGGCAGCACCATGTTCGGCGTGCGCAGCAAGGCGGATGTGACGGCAGCCAAGGATGTGCTGCGAGATTTGGCGCACACTTATGAAAAAGAGCAGCCCCTGCTGGGATTGAACCTGCAAGCCACCTGCCGCGCCGGGGAACCGGTGACCCTGCGTGCCACTTTAGAGGACGGTCGCACGGTAACGGCCGACGGCGATGTGCCCCAGCCTGCCCGCAACGCTGCCCTAACGGCGGAAAGCCTGGCACAACGGCTGGGCAAATGGGGCGGCACCCCTTATTATGTAAAAAAGATAGACATAGAGATAGACGACGGCCTGTTTTTACCGGCAGCGGCCGTGAATGCCCTGCGGCGGGCGGTTGCCGATCAGCTGGAAGCGCCGTTCCCGCAGCCGGTGGAGCGGCGGCCTTTACCGCCTCTGCCCGCCGGCGGCACGGCAGGCAAGCCCTACTACACCGCCCGCTTTGCAAACGCGGCGCAAATTCCGGAGAACCACCCCTTTCGGCGAATCTTTCTGCCCTTAGGCACACCGGCAAACACCCTGCTGGCACACAACGCCGGCGTGGAACTGCCAAGGGGCGTCTTTGGCATAGAGAATAAAATCTGCCGGGAATTGGCAATACTGAAAGCGGCAGGCGTAAAAAACGCCCTGTGCCCGGACCTGGGCGCGATACAGATCGCCCGGGCGGCGGGATTGGAAGCCTTACGGCGACTTTGGACTGAATGTGTTTAACAGCCGCACCGCACATCTGCTGCCCCACCCACTGGCCAGCTTTGAGCTGCGACAAGAGGATGTAAACCGCCTGGCGGCAAACGGCAACGATGTGGGCGCACTGGTGTACGGTCATCTGCCCTTAATGCTCACCCGCAACTGTCCGGTACAGGCGCACATCGGCTGCGCCGCCTGCCAAAAGCAAGGCCGGCTGACCGACCGCAAGGGCTGCACCTTTCCCGTGGTGTGCAATCCCTACGGCTGCACCCAACTGCTCAACGGCGTACCGCTTTATATGGGCGACCGTATGCGAGAAATGCGCACCGCCTATGCACATTTTTATTTTTCTGTTGAAAGTCAGCAGCAGGTACAGCAGGTGCTGGATCTGTTCGCTGCCGGGCAAAAACCCGATTTTCCCTATACTCGAGGACTGTATCAGCGAGGTGCGTTATGATCATCTTAGCTTCCAATTCGCCCCGGCGGCGTGAACTGCTGGCGCATATTACCCGGGATTTTACCGTACAGGGTACAGATGTGGACGAGAGCCTACCCGCCGGTATCGCTCCGGCAGCGGCCGTGGAGCAGCTGTCCCTGCGCAAGGCGCTGCCTCTCAACAATGGCGCGCAGATTGTTATCGGTGCCGACACAGTGGTTGCCGTAGACGGTATGATTCTGGGCAAGCCTGCCGATGAAGCAGAGGCACGGCAAATGCTCGCTCACCTAAGCGGGCGGTGGCACAGCGTGTTTACCGGCGTGAGCCTGGTACAGGGAGAACGGCATCTGACTTTCTCCTGCGAGACCCGGGTGCGCTTCTTTGAGTTGACGGCGGCGGAGATCGACGCCTACATTGCCACCGGCGAATGCATGGACAAGGCCGGCGCCTACGGTATACAGGGCTATGGCAGCCTACTGGTGCAAGAGATTCAGGGCGATTACTTCAATGTGGTTGGCTTGCCTGTAAGCCGATTGTACCGGGCGTTGAATGATTTTGAGCAAAAGTGACAAAAAAAGGCCGCTGTTTTTTGGTAGAATATACAAGAAAACTCTTGCAACACCGGCTTTAGAATGGTAAAATATACGAACAGGACAAATTTTGTCTAATTTTCACGGTTATCCTTTGGAAGGAGTATGGTTATGGCCGCAGATTTACATTGTCATACAAAACTCAGCGACGGTTCTGTGGGGATCGAGGATCTAATCGTCATTGCCCAAAAAAGCGGCATTGACACCATCGCCATTACTGACCATGACTGCCTTGCAGGTACCGTACGCGGCAAAGTGATCGGCAAACGCTATGGGGTGAATGTGATCCCCGGCGTGGAAATCAGTGCCATTGATAATGAGGCCGGCAAAAAGGTGCACATTCTCTGCTATCTGGCAGATGCACCGGATCGGCTGGAAGGGCTGTGCAAGCGCACCTCCATCGCCCGCAAACGGGCCGGGCAGATTATGATGCTCAAGGTGGCCGGGCGCTTCCCATTACCTCAGATTTTATTATTTCTCACGCTTCCGGCTCCACCAACCTATACAAGCAGCATATTATGCACGCCTTGATGGACGCCGGTTACACCAATGAGATCTTCGGCGATCTGTTCCATGCGCTGTTCAGCCGGGAGAGCGAGACCAACGTGCTGGCTCCCACCAAGTACCCCTCCATTGAGGAAGTGCTGGAGGAAGTGCACGGTGCAGGCGGTATTGCCGTACTGGCGCATCCGGCGTTCTATGACAACTTTGACGAGATTGAAAAATACATTGACCTGGGACTGGACGGCATTGAGGTGTGGCACCCCTCTGCAACGGAGGACGATGTGCACCGGTTGACAGAAATTTGCAAGGCGCATGACTTGCTGATGACCGGCGGCTCAGACTTTCACGGCATTTACGGTGCCAAGACCGTAACCTTGGGCACCTGCACCACCCCGCAAGAGTGGGTGGATAAATTGCTGGGCTACAAGGCCAAGAAGAAGCGCGCCCAGCGGCGAGCAGAAAAAAGCTGCCGCCCGTGCCGCTGCCCAAACGCAAGAATAAAAATATGCACTGCATACACAACGGACCGATCCTTTGTCGGTCCGTTCTTTTTGTTTCTTTGTTAATTCCCGGTTAAATTTTGCAAAAAAGTGCATACAATGCCGCCAAAATGTGATATAGTATTGAGGATATTACAAATCAGGAGGACAATTTATGATCCGAACAATGATCAACGGCTTTTGTATGGCGCTGGCGGATAGCGTGCCCGGCGTGTCCGGTGGCACCATTGCGCTGATTCTGGGATTTTATGACAAGTTCATCGGCTCTATCAACCAGGTATTCTATGGCAAGAAGGAAGAGAAAAAAGAAGGTCTGATCTATCTCATTAAACTGCTGCTGGGCTGGGCTTTGGGTATGATTTTGGCGGTATTGGTTCTTACCAAATTCTTTGAGACCAATATTTATGCCGTGTCGTCCCTGTTCCTGGGCTTCATTTTCCCCTCTATCTTTATCATTGCAAAGGAAGAGTACGCCTGTATCCAAAAGAAGTGGCAATACACGCCCTTTGTTATTCTTGGCATTGCCATTGTGGCGGCGCTGACTTATATGAATTCTAAGGTGCAGGTGGTGGATGTGGATCTGACGCACTTCTCCGTACCCACGGCGCTGTATTTGTTCCTGGCCGGCGCGGTTGCCATTACCGCAATGTTCCTGCCCGGCATTTCCGGCTCCACTGTGCTGCTGATCTTCGGCGTGTATCTGCCGGTGATCAGTGGGGTCAAAGAGTTGTTGCATCTGCACTTTGGGGTGCTGCCCATGATCATCGTCTTTGGCGTGGGCGTTATCTGCGGTGCGCTGGTATCCGTTAAGGCGATCCAAAAGAGTTTGGAAAAGTATCGTGGTCAAATGGTGATGCTGATTTTAGGCATGCTCATTGGCTCTCTGTACGCCATTGTCAGCGGTCCGGTAACAGTGGATAAAGCCAATGCGATCCTCAATAAAGACAATTTCAGCATTGTCTTCTTCTTGATCGGTCTGGCGCTGATTGTCCTACTGCAAGTGGTAAAGACCAAGCTGGAGAAGAAACAGGAGAAAAAAAGATTAACCGTTTAATCCCTCCACCACCTACGGTGGTCCCCACCGAACCGGTGCCCGTCCCCTCTGTCGCTGCGCGACATCTCCCCGCACTGCGGGGAGTCACCCTTTGCAAGAGAGGCAATCCGGTAAAACAAAAACAGGCGCACCCGACGGGTGCGCCTGTTCCTTTATACTGCTATCCGAAAAAAAGAAAAGCCACAGGTAACTGCCTGTGGTTTTGCATTCAAAAATTCGGAGGATTGGAGTCTTTTTAAAAACGGCCTAAGTAAGTGAAAAATCAAAGAAAAAATTAAAAAGAAATGAAAAAAGAAAGAGAAGAGTACCTAGCCTCCGGATACACCGTCTTCCGCCGAAACCCGGATCGCTCCGAGCAAGTACAGAATAACATTATACTATCGAAAAGGAAATACTGTTTTGCGTTTGTTTACATTTTGTTTACATTTCACGGGACAATAACCGCGCAATCCGCCGTGTAACCAACCAATTGGGCGGATTTATCGGACATTTACGCCCTTTCGACCGGTTTTGACAATTTCTTGCAAAAGAAACAAAATGGTCACATTTTATCCGAAAAGTGTTAACCGAATTCGCAAATTCTTCATTATATTTCTATATTCCGCTCACTTTTTGCCGTTATACTAATACTCGAAAGGCGGGAAACGCCCCTTCTTTTCTTTTCATTTTTCTTTTCCCACCAAACCCTTAACAATATCTCATTGTTTTCTGTTTTCCGCCTTCCACTTTGCATTCATCCTCCCCTTTCTCATATACCTCCGTGCCATAGGGCACAGCGAAAGCGCACGCCGACCGGTGTGCGCTTTTGTTTTGCCGATTTACCCTTGGCGGCGGACCATCTCCGCCTCCATATCCAGCACCAGCGCACTCATAGGCACATCCAGCGCGCAGGCAATGCGGTAGAGAGTCTCCAAGGTGGGCTTGCGCTCGCCCCGCTCAATGGCAGACAGGTGGGTGCGCCCAATATCCGCCAGACCGCTGAGCACCTCCTGAGATACGCCCTTCTTCTTACGCCGGGCAGCGATCACCTCGCCCACCAGCTGCGGGTCCAATGTGGGATGAAACATAGCATACACTCCTTTACCAGTAGTGTATGCGAAATTTTTCCGACTTTGAATACTTATGTTGACATTTTGCACACTTATGTGTTACTATGAAGGTACTAAGTAAAAGAAGGAGGACTCATAATGGAGCAATACAACCCAAATCAACCCCAAAATCAACCCCCGCAACCCCAATACACCAACCCCGCCGGGCAGAACAACTATCAGCCCTGTCCCCCGCAGCAACCCTATCCGCCGCAGCAGGGCAAGCCGAAAAAGCCGGTGTATAAAAAATGGTGGTTCTGGGTGATCATCGTTATCCTTGTCATTATACTGGCAAGCGCCATTGGCGGTGGCAGCGACAGCAGTGACAACGGTGCCACCACCCCCACAGAGACCACCACCGCCGTGGCCGCCAAGGCAGACAGCAACGGCAACAACATTGGCGACTACACGGTAAAGGTCAAAAAGGCCACCCTGTGCAAGGACTACCTAGGCAATGACGCGGTGAAGGTCGTGTACAGCTTTACCAACAACAGCAAGGATGCCATCAGCTTTGATGTAGCCTGCACAGACGAGGTGTACCAGGACGGTATTCAGCTGGAGACTACCGTTCTCTCCAACGATGAAACCGACCTGCTGGATGTTAAGATCAAGCCCGGCGTGACCAAGGATGTGACTAAAGCCTACAAACTGTCCGACTCCAAAACGGATTTAACCGTAGAAGTGGGCCAACTCCTGTCCTTTGACGACACCAAGGTGACCACCACCGTCAAACTCAGCAAATAAGCCGCAAGGCACCAAAAAAGGACACCCACTCGGGTGTCCTTTTTATCTATTTGATTTTATTTCAGCACTTTGAAGTCTACCTTGCCGATCTTGGTACGGGGCAGAGCGTCAATGTACTCAATCTCCCGGGGCACGGACCATTTGGACAGGTTCTGCACACCGAACTCGTGGATCTTCTCTGTCAGGGCGGCCTCATCGTCGTGGGCATAATTCTTGTTGCGCACCACAAACATCTTCAGCTGGGTCTTGCCCTCCTCGCCGGTGCCGATGACGCAGCAGTCATAGATCTCGGCCATGGCCCGGTAGCTCTCCTCAATAAAGGAGGGATACACCAGGTAGCCGCTGATCTTATACACCCGCTTCAGCCGCTGGCGGTAGTAAATATCGCCCTTTTCGTCAATGAAGCACATATCGCCGGTGTGCAGCCAAACCTTGCCGTCCGGGTGCTCCACCAGCACTTTTGCGGTCTCCTCCGGGTCGTGGTAATAGCCCTGCATTAAGGTGGGGGTAAACGCACAGCTCGCCGTCCTCGCCCTTTACCTCCTCGGTGGTGCCGGGCTTTACGGTCATCACTTCAATATTGTAGGTAGGCACACCGATACAGCCCTGGGGCGCCTCTCGGCGAGGGTCCGTAAAGCTGCACACGGTGACGCACTCGGTCAGGCCGTAGCCGGACACAAAGTGGAACTTGGAGCCGTTCTCGTGAAGCAGGCGGTCCATCTTCTCCGTTAAGGAGTAAGGCACCACATCGCCGCCGGGCCGATGAGCTTCATGGTGCTCATATCCACGCCCTTCAGGTAGCCGGCCTTGTACACCTTCTCAAAGAAATCCGGCACGCCGAAAACATAATTGATATGGTACTTGCGAATGGCATCTGAGCACATTTTAGCGTCAAACTGGGCCACAGAGACTGGGGCATACCCACACACATAGACACATGCATGCACAGGGCAAAGCCAAAGCCGTGGAACACCGGCAGCGCAGTCAGCATGGCGTCGTGGTCCGGGGTCCAGGTCGATCTTAATGGTGTCCTCCACCACATCCACCAGCTCATAGGACAGGTTGTTGATGGCCTCGCTGGAGAGCATTACGCCCTTAGGATTGCCGGTCGTGCCGCCGGTCATCATAATGGCAGCGGTGGCCTGGGGATCGGTGGCCGGTTGGGTTGCCGTTCTTGGCAATATACGCCCGGCCCTGCTTTAAGAAGTCCGACCACTCATAGAAGCGGGTCACTCCCACAGCCGGTGCGGTCTTGCCCTTGATCTTCTTCTTATACATGGCGTTAGCGATCCAGCCGTAAGGGGTCTTGGGGAAGTAAGAAGCAGTTTTGCACTTCACCAAAGTCAGGTTCATACCGGCAAAGGCCTTCTCTGACACATCAAAGCAAAAAGCAAACTTGGCATCTACCAGATCTACCGCATACTTGGCCTCGCTGGCCACAGACAGCGGGTGCAGCATGGAGGCCACGGCGCCGATCTTATTCACCGCATAAATGGCGGCAATGCACTGGGGCATATTGGGGGCGCAGATGATCACCCGGTCGCCCTTGCGCACACCGTTTGCCAGCATACCGGCGGCGCAGGCGTCTACCAGATCCGCCACCTGGTTCCAGGTCAGGGTGTTGTTATAATAATAAAAACAGGGTTTATCGCCGCGCTTGGCCACAGATTCCGCGAACTTCTGATACATGGTCTTGCGCACATCATACTTGGTGGTATATTCAATCATGAAAATGCTCCTTTTTCATCTTACTGTTCATCTATTATAGCAGACCCTCGCCCCGGCTCAACAAAAGGCCCCAAGATTTTATACTTAATTTATAAACCCGGGTTTGACTTTTGGCGCATCTATGGTATGATAAAGAGCGATATTACAAAAAGGACGACAATTATGGCCTATCAAATCAAAAAAGACCCGATCTCCAAGATTCCCAAGGTGCAACTGGCTTTTTGGCTGCTGGTGCGCTTGGCTATGCTCATCTGCGCCGGATATTCCTTTATCCACGGCGATACAGTGATGGGTTTTGAGAGCATATTTTGCTTTATCTTCACCCATTTGTGGGATCTGTTCCAGATCTTCGGCAACGGCTCGTTTATTGAAGAGGTCTGCCCCTGTCCCAAACCCTGCTGAATATCATTATTTTTATCGGCATTGTGTTTGGCTCCTACCTGGAGCTGTTTGACAAGCTGGCGCATTTTGACGATTTTATGCACCTGCTGTCCGGCTTCGTGTGCGCCGCCTTTGGCTTTGACTTTGCCCGGATCATTCAGCGCAAAAAAGGCCCCTGCGCCGTGACTCTGGCCGCAATATTCGGTCTGATGTTCGCCGTGACCATCGCCGCCGGGTGGGAGTTTTACGAATTCCTGATGGACACCCTCCACGGCACCAACCTGCAACTGGCAAAAGCCGGGCCGGAAACCGCCATGTTTGACCTGGCCAAGTACCACGGCGAGTATGGCTATATTGGCTTGGTCGATACTATGACGGATATGATGATGAACGTCGTGGGCGGCATTGTAGGCATGATCTTTATGATCGTGCTGCGCACCAAAGGAAACAAAAAGCCCGCCGCCAAGGCAAAAAAATAAACCGTAAAAACAAAAGAACCGCAATGCACAGGCACTGCGGTTCTTTTTGATTTTGACTTTAATCGGCGGCGCGCCTTGTGTGGCCGTTGGCGGTAAAGGCCAAAATGATACACACCAGGGCGATCACCAGCAGCGGCACATAGCGCACGCAAAAGATCTCCACCGTCAGCGAGCCGTACACCTTGTAAAACACAAAGGCGTCCGACATGGCAAACTCGTTGAGCAGCTCATACAACAGCAGCGCCAAAACCGCCATGGTGGCGGAGCCGGACAGCCGCAGGATCAGCATGGCAATGCCGTAAAACAGCACGCCGATGCACAGCAGATTAACAGCCATACTCACCGAGTAGCTCAGGCAGCGAAAGTGCAGCAGCGTCACCGCCGCCACATTGGCCAAGGGCAGCAGAAAGAACAGCTGCGACACGGCAAAGCGCTTTTTGCGGCTGTAAAAGAACAGCACATCCCTTGTGCGATCGGAGAAGAAAAATTCCGACACAAAAATGCTGGTCCATACGGTGCTGATGGGCAGCAGAAAGTACATCACCGTAACAATATCCGACTCTGCCCCCGCGCCGCCATTCTTATACAGCACGGCGGAGATCACCGGCACCAGCACATTGACGGTCAGCAGCGGCACCAGCCACAGCTTGCTGACCGCCTTTAAGTACAGGCCAAAGGTGCTCAGCTTAATTTTTCGATAAAGCATATATATCCGTCCTCTACCGTAGGCTCCAGCGCCGGCGCGTTCAGGGGCGCCTTGCTGATGATCTTTTCACACGCCTTGCCGTCCACCGTCACCGGCCCCATGGAGTGGAACGGCGTGGCAAGATCGGCCGTGTCCTCCACCGCATACACCTTGCCCCGGGCCACATCTGCCAGCGCACCGCAGGAGTCAAAGGCGGTGATCCGACCGTCGCACAGCACCAAAATGCGGTCACACAGAGACTCAATATCCGTGATGATATGGGTGGACAGCACCACGCACCGATCCCCCTTGATCCGGCGGATCACATTCTTAAAGTTTAGCCGTTCCTCCGGGTCCAGTCCCGCCGTAGGTTCGTCCAGCAACAGCACATCCGGGTCGCCGATCAGCGCCTGGGCAATGCCCAGCCGCCGCTTCATACCGCCGGACAGGGTCTTGACCGTCATATCCCGCTGGGGCGACAGGTTCAGGATCTCCAGCAAATGGTCGATCTCCTCCTCCGTGATCTTGTAGCCCTTTAAGTTGGCAAAGAATTGCAGCACCTCATAGGCGGTCAGCTCCGGGAACACATCAAAGTTCTGGGGCAGGTAGCCGATATGGTCCAAATAATCCTTCACCTCCCGGCCGTCCCCGTCCGTGTAAACAATGCGACCGCCGTTTACCTTTTCCACCCGGGTAATGCAGCGCAGCAGGGTGGTTTTGCCGCTGCCGTTGCGACCCAGCAGGCCGTAGGTGCACGGCCCCAGATCTACGCTGATCTTTTCCGCCACCAAGGCGGATTTGAATTTTTTATGTACACCGTCAAGCTTTAGCATATTTCTCTCCTAACTCCTGCAAAAAGGTCATGGGCGCCCGGGTGTCTTTGCTGTTGGTCAAATACTGCTCCGTCTCTGCGGCGGCAGCCTCCCGGTTTTTGGAGGCAGACAGCTTTAGAATGATCTGCACCATGGGGTATTCCTCCGGTCCTCGCTCTGCTTTAGCTGTTCCAGCTCCTCCCGGTCCACTTTTTCATTATAGTAATAAACAAATGTCTTGTAGAAGTCCATCTTGCTGATGTCAATTTGGGACTCAAAGTACGACTGTTCCATGTCAATCATAGAATTCGTCACCACATAGCCGTCATAGGACCGCAAGTGCTCATACGGGGTCAAATTGTCCGCGCCCATGATAAAAATGGTACGAATATCCCGATGCTCCTTGGTAAAAGTGCCCATATTTTTTTTAATCCTTGCCTGGATTTCTGTGTCCGCATACTTAGGATAGACCACCAAGGTATCGTTCAGCTTTAAGGTATCGTAATACCCGCTGAGCAGGGTAATGGAACGGGCGTTACCGGCAAAGTGATTGTCTCCCCGGGCAGCCAAGTTGCAATACATCTGCTTTCGCCCGCTGCAACGCACATCAAAGGCGGTATCATAGGGCAGCGAACAATCAATAAAGCCATAAAAATTGTCCGAAAACAGCTCTCGATACCCGGGAATGGGATAATAGGCAAAGTTGGCGGGCAGGCAGACCCCGGCGTAACTGCTGTAATACTTGGGTGATTTGCCTGTATATTCCAGGCACAGGTACTCCACAGCCGCCCCGCCCCGGGTCACCGTTACATAGTCATGTTCCCGGCGGAAGTCCAGCGCCGCGCCGGTTTGGTCCGTCACCTGCTTCACCTTGTACCCATGGTACAGAGTAAAGCGGTAGCTTTTCAGCTCCGACCGGTCCACATACCCTTGGCGCGGCCGGTCAAATTCAGTCCCATAGAAAAGTCCAGCTGATATTTTTTTACCCGGAAATCGGCTGCCACATTTCGCTGCTTACCCGCATGGATCGTTTGATAATAGGCCGCATCTGCAAATACGCTGGCAGCGCTCAAATCCATTACCGGAACAGATACCGGTATAAAATACCCGGTCAACAGCACAGCTGACAGCAGCAGCCCCAACCCGCCGATCCACCACCGTTTGGCCTTGGTGCGGGCACAAAATAAGGCACACCACCGTAGCGGAGAGGGAGATGAAAAACAGCAGTTGGGCGATTTTGTTCAAATCCCAGGGATCCCGATTTGGTCATTCGGCTCATACTGCATAGAATTGGGGATCAAGGAGAAAATTTGCATCAGTTTGGCATAATTCTTCCCGGTCGTCTCCATCACATGCGTGGTGGTGCTTTGGAGCCACTCGGTCTCCGATAGGCCAAAAATCACCATCAGTGGATACACAATATACCGCTGCCGAACACCGGACAGCAACAGACCGATCAACACCGCCGCCCCCGGACACAGCACCTGATAACAGATCACCCGAGACAGCACATGGGGCAGCAAGGCAACCTGGTGCGCCACGCAGGCATAAACCACGATAAGCAGGCACACCACCGCCGTTAAAACACCGATCAGGCTGAAAAGCAGCAGCAACTGGGCACGATAAACCCCGCCGATCCCCTGCTTACAAGTGGAAAAAGTCTCTTTATATCGATTGATCTTCACAAAGCACTCATAAGAGAAGAAAAGAAAAAGATCACCATCAGATACTGGGGAAACAAGGTGCTAAATGCAAAGCTTAAAGTATCGGCCGGCGCTTCTTGACGGATAGAAGCAATCGTAGCGCATAGCAGAAAACCGCTAAACAGTACGATAACGGCCAGGATTAAATTTTTATAAAACTTGTTCCGGCTCCATAACCGGGACATAAGCTTAAATGTATTCATTTTGATTCCACCTTATAAACAAGGTCGGCGCTTACGCGCCGACCTTGCGCGTCCATTATGCGTTCTTCATATAACCTCAGGCGTCACAACCCGTTGTATTGCTGCCCTCCGGATTCAACTTCAAAAACCAATCGGTTTTATAATCCAGTTTTTTGGTCATATATGCATTTTTTTCATTTCTCCCATGTCCGGGTGCAATTAAATACTGTCCCCAGTGTACCAAAAGACACCGTTTTTGTAGCGGGCAATATAGTACACTGTGTTGCGAGGACTTGCTGTTTGTTCCCAAAAATATTTGAATGTACCGTACACATTGGAGGAAGAATTTACAGCTTGGTTTTTGGTCAAGTGAACGGACACATACGCCGCACTTGCGGAGAATGTGCTGCCCAGCATACCAAAGCACAGAACAGCTGAAAGCAAAATCGACACTAATTTTTTCTTTGACATAATACTACTCCTTTTTATTTTTACAGATTTATTCTTACAAAATGAGAATAAACGGTACTCGCCTCCTCTCTTTGCCTATTTCAACCGCAAAACAGTTGACAATTCTCATTTCGTAAATTTATTGTGTATACGAGTCACTGCAAAAATACTTTCTTTGATTTACATTTTCATTGTATGGCAGTCGCTTTCGTTTGTCAAGGAACTTTACCACTTCTTAATAATTCAACACACACAAAAAGTCGTGGCAAAACATTGGTTGCTTTGCCCAAAAGTCTATGCTATACTGTAATAAATCTGTGTAATTCGCATAAAGCGTTACCGGCATTGAAGGGGGATATTATGAAAGAAAAGAAGCTGGGCGCCAAGGTCAAAGACCTGGTGTCCTCAGTCAAAACCCACTGGACCACGCCGCCGGAGGGGCGCTATGTACCGTACAAGGAGATCGCCGCTTACAGCGTGGGCGGGATCGGCGTAAAGTTCGTGATCTACACCGCCTGGTACATTGGGCTGTCTGCCACCAGTCTGCTGGCCGGCTCCGCTCTGGGGCTGAAGAACGGCGATTTGGTCAAGCTGACTATGATCGCCACCGTCATCGGCATCTTCTTGGTGCCGCTCCGGGGCATGATCATTGACAACACTCGCTCCAGCAAGGGCAAATTCCGGCCCTATCTGCTCTATACCGGCATACCCAGCGGTATTTTGCTCACCGGCTTTGCGTTCCTGCCCTTTGAGAGTATGAGCTACAACCAAAAGCTGTGGGTGCTGTTTATCACCTACGAGCTGTTGCAGCTGTGCTATCCATTCTACGACCAGGCCTACACCACCCTGGTACAGGTGATGAGCCCCAACTCCACCGAGCGGGCCGATGTAATCACCATTTCCACCTTTATCTACTCTCTGCCCACCATTCTGGGATTCTTAGTGCCCATTTTGGCAGGCTTTACCGGCGGATTGGAGCACATTAACGCCTACCGGATCATTATGCCCATCTTTGGCATCGGCGGTGCGCTGATCGGTCTGTTCAGCTACACCGGCACCAAGGAGCGCATTATCGTTGCCAAGGACTACACACCCAAGGTCTTAGTTCTTTAAGGGGATCGGCATGCCGGGATCCAAAACAAATATCAGTGGGCCCGCTCCATTACCGGCTGGCTGATTCTGCTGCAAGGGGGCATAGGCAGCGTGACCACCTGGTATTTCTACTACGGCATTAAAGATGTGCTGGGGCTAAGCACCCAGCAGCAGGGCGTGCTCAACGGCACACGCCTGACCACCATTCTGGGTGCGGCAGCCACCCCGGCTATGCTGCTGGCGCGCTGCTCATCCGCAAGGTGGGCAAGCGCAATCTCTTTATCATTTATATCCTGGGCACCACGGTGAGCATGATCGGTATGTTCCTCTTTATCAAGCAGATCTGGGTGCTGTTTGCCTTTACCTGGCTGCGAGGGTTCTTTACCACCTTTACGCTGATCACCGACGGCGCCATGAACGCCGATGTGCTGGACTACCAGCAGTACAAAACCGGTGAGCGGCTGGAGGGGCTGATGGCGCAGTTTGTCACCTTTATCGGCACCTTTATCGGCATGGGTATCACCTACCTGACCAACACCGTGCTGATGCAAAACACCTATGGCCTGACCAACAATTACGACGATCTGTACAAAGCCAGCTTTCGTGAGCCCATCTCCAAGGGCATGATTCTGCTGGCCATCGTGGGCTATGTACTGTCGCTGATCCCCTTTATCACCATGTACACGCTCACCGAGGAGGATCACGAGGGCCACATTGGGGTGCTGAAGATCCGCGCCGCCTTGGAGGACTACGCCACCGGTGCCCTGTCCGCCGGTCAGCTGGAGGAGGCCAAGCAGATCTACACCGGCAGCCCTGACCCAACTGGAAGAGCTGGAAGCGCAGCTGCCCGCTGCCACCGGCAAAGAGAAGCGGCAGATCCAGCGCATGATCAAGGGCTTGCAGATCATCAAAGATGAGAAGAACCGCTTTGACGATCCGGCCATGCAGCGCCGGGTGGAAAAGGCAAAGGCCCTGCTAAGCCACACGGTGGAGGAGCTGTACGGGATCAGCGAGCCCACCATGGATCGGTATAACACCGCCAAAGCCATGGACGAGAGCACCAAAGCCGCCGCCAAAGCCAAGGCACAGGCCATGCGGGAGGCGTCCAAGGAGCTGGATCGCTTCCATAAGAAAGCCTACAATTACATTCAGGCCCGCAAGCTGGTCAAGCAGTTGGAATACTACACCCACTGGGAGACCATTTTTGAAAGCGAATCGGCAGCCGCAGAGGCTTAAAATCGATAATCGAAAGCAATATACAAAAGCAAAGGACTTTGACCAAACGGCCAAAGTCCTTTTTATACCCAGCTATCTATACGAAAGCCACGGCTTGACGATATTTGGCAAAAATGCTAAAATATCCGCAAGAAAAAGACAAAGGAGAATCCTCCCTATGGCAAGCGAGCAAGCAGTTGTCCTGCACAGCCAGGAACGACCGGTTTATATCAACAAGGGCAGTGCCCTGACACAAAATCTCATCTTCTCCGCCGCACTGGCCGGAGCAGGCACCTACGGCCTTTTGGCCTTGCAGCACACCCTGCGCACCGGCAGCCATTGGGTGGACGCGACTGCGCCAAACGGCTACAGCCTGTACCAATTTGCCTACGGCGTGATCGGCTCCGTGATCCAAAATTTTAAGATCGACAAGGCCATGGCCGCCCTTCTGGGCAAAGCCTACGACTTTGACCGGTTTTGCCGCATTGGCGGCGGACTGCTGCTGGCGTCCCTGATCAGTATTGCCGCCGTGCTACTGGTAACGGTGGTTTATAACATCGTCAATTTGGCATACCTGCACCGGGTGAACAAAATGGAAAAAGCCGAAGTGCCCACCTTGGAAGAAACCAAGGTGCAGCGCTGGAACCGGGCGCTACCGGTGATCCACCGGGTGTATGCGGCGCTGAGCTACCTTTCGCTCCTGATCTGCCTGGGCTCTGTGGTTCCCCTGTCCATGATCTCCGGCGCAGCTCTGGGGGCCAAAACCGCCGGTGACAGCGCCACAGCAAGTAGCATTGCGGCACGAGCCAAGATTGCCATTGTGATCGGCTTTGTGCTGTTCTTTATCATCGCTGTGCGGGGGATCACCAAAAAGTGGGACCGGATCAAAGCGAACGGCCCACTGGTGTGCCCGGAGAACCTGGGCACCTATCTGCACGGGCTGGTGTTCGTGTCCGTGCCGTTCCTGACGGTGCTGGCACTGGCGCTCTTAATCGTCATTTTGCTGGTGCACCTAATGTTCACCGGCGCGCGGCTGACCCGCCGGTATTAAAAGTAAATAACAAAAAAAGGCGGCGCATCATTTGCGCCGCCTAAATTTTTTATTCCTGCCAAACCATAATGGTTTTGCCAAAGGCCTTTGCGTGTCCTTCTCAAACGCCTGCTTAATGTCCGTGGTGGTGCGCACCACATTGACGGAGCTGATCAGGTTGCCCAAGTAATCAATGATCTCCGGGTACTGCTGGTACATCTGCACCGTCTTTTCAAAATCCGCCACGCCACTGCGGGAGGAGCCGAACACACGCAGCCCCTTTTCCAAAATCATGCGGGTATTGATGGGCACCGGGTACTCACTGACGCCCAAAATGGAAAGGGTGGCCTCCGGCTTAATCAGCCCGATGATCTGCTCAATGGCAATGGGAGAGCCGTTGCCGCCGACACACTCAAAGGCGTGGTCCATGGTAAAGCCCTCCGGCACCTCCGTGGTCTTATACGCCCCGTCGGCAAAGGTAAAGTCCGCCAGCTTATCGTCATTCAGGCCAAACACATACACCTTGCTGTCCGGGAAAGTCTTTTTCAAAAACAGGGAGACAATATACGCCAAATTGCCGTCGCCCCAAACGCCGATGGTATCCCGCCGGGCGTGGGCGATCTTGTCAAACCGAGAAATGGCGTGCACCGCTACGGACACGATCTCCGTAAACGCCGCCACATTCATATTGATGTCCTGGGGCAGCTTCACCAGCCGCCGAGGCGAAATCTCCACATACTCCTGCAAAAAGCCGTCCATAGACGAGCCGCAGAACTTGGAGGAGCGCAAATAATTCTCGCCGATATAATCATCGGTCTCCGTGGGACAATTGGGCACCATCACCACCCGATCGCCGGGAGCGAATTTGCCGCTGGGGTCTCGCATAACGACACCCACGCCCTCATGGATCAGAGCCATGGGCAGCTTCTCGGCCAGCACCTTGGCGTCCCGGGTGCCCAGATAATAACGCATATCTGCGTTGCAGATGGAAAGATTGGTGGGGCGCACAATGGCATTGTCGCCAAACAGGTCAATATCCTCAAAGGCGATCTCAAACCGGCGGGGCGCCACCAAACGGTAGACGGTGTTAATCATGGGTCTCGTCCTCCAACAGGGATTTTGCCACCCGCAGATCGTAAGGATAAGTGATCTTCATATTGTAGGTCTCGCCCTGCACCAGCGCCACCGGCTCACCCTTGATAACGAAAATTTTGGCAGCGTCCGTGAGAATTTCCTTCTCCTCCTCGGTGAGGGTCTCGTACAGCTTCTTCAGCTTGGTGGCGCGGAAGGACTGGGGGGTCTGGCCCTGATACATGACGGATCGATCCGGAATCGCAGAGATCACCCGGTGGTCCTGGCTCTCCACAATGGTGTCCGTGGCAGGAATCACCGTGTCGCAGGCGCCGAACTGCTCCGCCGCTGCAATGTTCTCCTCAATGATCCGATAAGTCACAAAGGGACGCACGCTGTCGTGGGTGACGATAATGGTATCGTCGTTCAAATTGCCCTCGTTCTCAATGTAACGAATAGCATTCATAATCGTCTCGTTACGGGTAGAACCGCCCTCGATCACCGCCACACGGTCCGCTGCGGGGGCAATGTGCTTGGCAATCAAATTCTTGGTATGCTCCACCCACTTGGAGGGGCACAGCACCAAAATCTTCTCCAGTTGGGGTACGGAGATAAACTTCTCGATGGTATAAATGATAATGGGCTTGTCCTTTACCGTTAAATACTGCTTGGGCTTGTCCCCGCCCATTCGGGGCCGACGCCGCCGGCCAATACAACGCCATAAACCATAACGCTAAAATTCCTTTCTGTGTCTGTTCTTTTATTATAGAGTTTCGTCGCCGTTTGTCAATGCCTGTTACTTTAAGGCGCAGAACATTTGGTAAATATCCTCTTCTGTCAAAGGCACCGGGTTTAAGGTCATCAGCATGGACATACTCTGGTGGGCCAGGGCGCGGATCTCCGCATCGCTCTCTACCCCCAGCTCGCACAAATTGGTACGCATGCCCATTCTGTTTTTCATACCGTGCACCGCATCCGCCATGGCTGCCGGGCTGTCAAACCCGCAGTCCCGGGCAAGGGCGGTAATCCGGCCGTCTCCGTCTGCGTGCTCGGCGTTAAAGCGGATAAAGTAGTCCAGGGTAAAGGCGCAGGCTTCGCCGTGGGGCATACCGTACAAATTGGTCAGCGGGAAGGAGCAGGCGTGGGAGCCGGTGGTGCGGGGGTGACTAAAGGCCACGCCGGCCACAATAGACGCCTCCGCCATCTTCTCCCGAGCCTCCAGGTCGTTGCCGTCCCGGTAGGCCTTTTCCAGCCAGTCAAACACCAGTCGCGCCGCATGCACGGAGCAGGCAGCACATACCGGCTGGTGGTTCACGCTCCAGTAACTCTCCACCGCGTGGCACAGCACATCCAGTCCGGTGGAGGCGGTCACCTGGGGCGGCACCGTTAAGGTCAACTCCGGATCCACCACAGCAATCTTGGGGTACATGGCCGGGTGGTTCATGGGTTTTTTCACCCCGGCTGCCACATTGGTCAGCACGCTGATATTGGTCACCTCAGAGGCTGTACCGGCGGTGGTAGCAAAGGCAATCATGGGAATGGCCTCCTCTGCCGTCACCGGCTTGTCGCCGTTATGGTACGGTTCAATATTGTCCGTCCCCCGGGCAATGGCACAGGCCGCCTTGCAACAGTCCATCGGCGAGCCGCCGCCCAGCGCCACCGAAAAATCCGCCTCGACCCGCCGCATTTCTGCCGCGCAGGCGTTCACATTCTCCGTAGTGGGATTGGGGCGAATATCGCTGAATACGGACACTAAAGCGCCATCCGCCGCCTGCAAAAAGGCATCTGCGGTGCCATTTCGCAAAAAGCTCTTGCCGCACACCAGTACGCCACGCGTGCCGCCGATCTTCTCTATATACGACTTGATTTCATGCCGGGTGCCGCTGCCAAAAACCAGCTCCACCGGCAGGTGAAAATTCCAGTTCATACGAACATCTCCTTTGCGGTCTATTTTACCACCCCGACGGGACTTTGGCAACAAAAACGGCAGAAATTTCACACTCTGTTCGGATTTCCTATTTACATTTGTCATAAATCGTGGTATAATGCGCACATCAGCAAAGGAATTTAGCGTGGTAAATCGCTACCTTGCTACTACGCAAAATTGCGTCCTTTGCAAAATCATTAGAGGTTATAAGGAGAAAATCGTATGCGCAAGATGAAAAAAGTGCTTTCTCTGGTGCTGAGCCTGGTACTGGTGTGCGGCATTGTGGCCGGCTTCGCCGCCTGCTCCGGCAACAAGGAAAAAGAGAACAACAAAAAGGAAGACACCACCGCCCAGTCCGATCTGGCCAAGATCCAGGCTGCCGGTGTGCTGAAAGTGGGCATCACCGAGTACGAGCCCATGAACTACAAGGACAAGAAGGGCGAGTGGACCGGCTTTGACACCGAGTTTGCCCAGGCGCTGGGCGAGAAGCTGGGCGTGAAGGTTGAATTCGTAGAGATTAACTGGAACAACAAATATAACGAGCTGTCCTCCGGTGCAGTGGACTGCCTGTGGAACGGTATGACCATTACCGACGAGGGCAAAAAGGCCGCCAGCATTACCAACGCCTATGCAGAGAACGCGCAGGTGGTCGTAATGAAGCAGTCCGAAGTGGGCAAATACAAGACCACCGATGATTTGAAGAACTTGAAGTCCATTGCCATAGAGGGCGGTTGCCGGTGAAAAGGCTGCCCAGGCCGCCGGTCTCACCAACACCGTGGTATCCGACAGCCAGGCACTGGCTCTGACCGAGGTGACCTCCGGCTCTGCAGACGCCTGCATCATTGATCTGACCATGGCCAACGCCATGACCGGCGAGGGCACCGGCAACAAGAACCTGACTTACAGCATCAAGCTGGAGGCTGAGGAGTACGGCATTGCTTTCCGCAAAGGCTCCGACATGGCCGCCAAGACCAATGAGCTGATGGCCGGTTTGATGAAGGACGGCACCCTGGACAAGCTGGCCAAGAAGTACCAGATCGTACTCATCAAGGACGCAGACAACAAATAAGTTACAACATACACGAGAGGGAATATCATGTTCTGGCAAGTTACACAGCAACTGCTGGAGGGCTTTGAGTCCACCTTAAAAGCTCTTTTTGCATCACGCTGGTTGACGCTCTGCCCCTGGGGCTGATCATCAGCTTTGGCTCCATGAGCAAGTTCCGTCCCTTAAAGTGGCTGTGCAAAACACTCATCTGGATCATCAGAGGTACGCCCCTGGTGCTCCAGATGATTATTGTTTATTACGGCCCGGGACTGGTAGGCAACTGGGCGCAAAATTTAGAAAATCCAAACGCTTTCATCACCTGGCTGGCCGGGTGGACGGTGTTTGACCGCTTTGTGGCGGTATCCGTGGCGTTTATCATCAACTACGCCTGCTATTTTTCTGAGATCTTTCGCGGCGGCATCGAGGCCATTCCCAAGGGTCAGTACGAGGCCGGTCAGGTGCTGGGCATGACCCGCAACCAGATCTTCCGTAAAGTTGTCTTTATGCAGGTGGTCAAGCGGATCATTACGCCTATGAGCAATGAGATTATCACTCTGGTGAAGGACACTTCCCTGGCCCGCGTCATCTCCGTTTACGAGATTATTTGGGCAGGCGAAAAGTTTATGAAGCTGGACGGCCTGCTGTGGCCGCTGTTCTACACCGGCGTGTTCTACCTGATCTTCTGCGGCATTCTCACGGTGCTCTTTAACCGGCTGGAGAAGAAGCTGAACTACTACAAGGGGTGATGGTATGGCATTTTTAGAAGTTAAGAATTTGCAAAAGCGCTTTGGCAATACCGAGGTGCTCAAAGGCATTGACTTTTCGCTGGAAAAGGGCGATGTGCTGGTGATCATCGGCTCTTCCGGTAGCGGCAAGACCACCTTGCTGCGGTGCCTGAACTTTTTGGAGACCCCCAGCGGCGGCTCCATCGCCGTGGACGGACAAACGTTGCTGGACGCAAACGACGCCGACACCCTGTCCGATAAAGAGATTCGCAAAAACCGCCTGCACTTTGGCCTGGTATTCCAGCAGTTCAACCTGTTTCCCCAGTACAAGGTGATGGACAACCTGACCCTGGCACCAAAGTTGGCGCTGCACGAGCAGGTGAAAGCCGCCAAAAAGGCCGGTCAAAATGCCAAAGTCTTTAAGCAGGCGCAAGAACAGGCACTGGAGCAGAACGCCAAGAGCCTGCTGGAGCGGGTGGGTCTGGCAGACAAAGCCGACGCCTATCCCTGCCAGCTTAGCGGCGGGCAGCAGCAGCGGGTTGCCATTGCCCGGGCGCTGGCCATGTCGCCGGATATTCTGTGCTTTGACGAGCCCACTTCCGCCCTGGATCCGGAGCTGACCGGCGAGGTGCTGAATGTAATCCGCAGCCTAAAAACCGGCAACAGCACCATGATCGTGGTGACCCATGAGATGGAATTTGCCCGCCATGTGGCGGACCAGGTGCTCTTTATGGCAGACGGCGTGATTGCCGAAAGCGGCACTCCGGACGATCTGTTCAATCATCCCAAAAGCCCGGCGTTGCAAGCCTTTCTCAGCAAGGCACAGAACAAATGAGCCTGCGTTATCCAAAGCTGCTGCGCCAGCTGCGTACAGAGGCGCATAAAAGTCAGGCCGAATTGGCAGAGGTGCTGGGCACCTCCCCCAGACCATGTACGCCCGCTATGAGCGGGGCGCCAATGCCCTGCCTCTGCGCCACTTGCTGACCCTGTGCGAGTATTATGATGTGTCCGCTGATTACCTGCTGGGACGCACCCCCACCGGCAAAATCCCAATTTGTTATAATATGGCATACAGAAAGCACCGCATTTTGCAATGCGGTGCCTTTTTGTTTGTAATACGGAAAAACCGGTAGGGGCGGATCGTATCTGCCCGCCGTGTAATCCCTCAGCCATTTTGTGACAACACCTACGGTGTACAAAGAAGGCAAAACAAAAAACCGGCACCCTTTACACAAGGGTGCCGGTTTGTGCTGTATATGCAATATGTTTATGCTCTGGGCAGGATCGCCTCACGCTCCGGGCCGTTAGATACCATGGTAATCTTATGGCCGATCTCCTGCTCGATGAAGGCCACATAGTCCTTGGCCTCCTGGGGCAGGTCCTCAAAATTCTGGATCCCGCGAATGTTGCAGTGCCAACCCTTTAAGGTCTTCAGCACCGGTTTGCAGTCCTTGAGGATATGGGTGACCGGGAAGTCCTTAATGACCTTGCCGTCGACCTCATAGCCCACGCAAACAGGAATCTCTTCCAAATAAGACAGGCAGTCCAGCGCAGTCATCACCACCTGGGTGGCGCCCTGGCACTCTACGCCGTAGCGGGTAGCCACACAGTCAAACCAGCCCACACGGCGAGGTCTGCCGGTGGTAGCGCCGAATTCGCCCTTGTCGCCGCCGTGGACCCGCAGTTCCTGGGCCTTGTCCTCGTCCAAGATCTCAGACACAAATTCCCCGGCGCCAACGGCGGAAGAATAGGCCTTGGTGACCACCACAATATCCTCGATCTTGTGGGGCGGCAGCCCGGCGCCGACGGCACCGTAACCGGCCAAAGTGGAGGAGGAGGTAACCATGGGATAAATGCCGAAATCCGGGTCCTTCAAAGTGCCCAGCTGGCCCTCCAGCAAAATGTTTTTACCTTCTTGCACCGCCTTTTGCAGGTAGGCGTGGGTGTCGCACACATAGGGAGCGATCTTGTCTCTATACTCCATGCAGGTGGCAAGCAGATCGTCCACATGCAACAGCGGTTTGTGATACACATGCTCCAGCACTAAGTTCTTTAAGGTGCAGATATTTTCCAGCTTGGCACGCAGCGCTTCCTCGTCAAACAGCTCGTTCACCTGAATACCGATCTTGGAGAACTTGTCGCTAAAGAACGGGGCAATGCCGCTCTTGGTGGAGCCAAAGGCGTTCTTGCCCAGACGCTCCTCCTCATAAGTATCCAGCAAAATGTGATAGGGCATGAGAATCTGGCAGCGCTCGCTGACCAACAGGTGCGGGTTCAGCCCGGCAGCCTTTACATCCTCCAGCTCCGTGATAAACTTGTTAATATCCAGCGCCACGCCGTTGCCGATGATGCAGGTGGTGTGGTCGTAGCACACGCCGGAGGGCATCAGGTGGAATGCAAAGCGCCCATGCTCGTTAATGATGGTGTGTCCCGCATTTGCGCCGCCCTGAAAGCGAATAACAATATCGCTCTTGGCAGCAAACATATCCGTGATCTTGCCCTTACCCTCGTCGCCCCAGTTGGCGCCAACGATCGCTCTAATCATAGTAGTGTACCTCTTTCACTCCAAAGTGCCCCCGCAGGGACCATACAAATGTATTATACTAAATTCCATAAAGAAAAGCAACGAAACCCTGCAAAAAGGTTTGTTTTTTGCAGGGAATTCTTTTCGTTTACAGCAGTTTGCGGCCCATAATGACGCCCATCACAGAGGCCATCATCAACCCGCGGGTCCAGCCGCTGGAGTCGCCCAGGCAGTGCAGGCCCTCTACGCTGGTGTTAAAGTCCGTGTCCATCTTAATCCGGTTGGAATAGAACTTCAACTCCGGGGAATACAGCAGGGTTTCATAAGCGGCGAAGCCGGGCACCACATAATCCATAGCCTGAATAAAGTTGATAATATTGGTCATGGCCCGGTAAGGCATGGCGGCGGTAATGTCGCCGGCCACAGCGTCCGGCAAAGTGGGGCGCACATTGGACTGGGCCAGTTCCTTTTCCCAGGTACGCTTGCCGTCCAGAATATCACCAAAGCGCTGCACCAAAATATGACCCGCTGCCAGCATATTGGTCAGCTCGCCCACCTTTTGCGCATAGGCAATGGGCTGGTTAAAGGGATAGCTGAAATTGTGGGAGCACAGGATCGCCAAGTTGGTATTGTCCGACTTCAATTCCTTATAGGAATGGCCGTTGACCACCGCCAGGTCGTTGTCGTAATTCTCCTGGGCCACAAAGCCGCCCGGGTTCTGGCAGAAGGTGCGCACCTTGTTCTTAAAGGGCTTTGGATAGCCAATGAGCTTGCTTTCGTACAGGGCCTCGTTGACCTTTTCCATCACCTCATTGCGGCACTCCACGCGCACACCGATGTCTACGGTGCCCGGCTGGTGGGCAATGTTGTGCTCGGCACAGATCTTCTCCAGCCACTCGGCGCCGCGACGGCCGGTGGCCACAATGGTATGATCCGCCCGGATCTCCCGCTGGGTGCCATTTTCCGTCAGGATCACACCCTCGCACTTGGTGCCGGAGAGGATAATATTGTTGCACTCCACGCCAAAGATGATCTCTACCCCATTCTCCAGCAAATACTGCTCCATGGCGTAGTAGATCTCTCTTGCCTTTTCCGTGCCCAGGTGGCGAATGGGGCAATCCACCAGCTTCAGCCCGGCCTGAATGGCCCGCTTGCGAATGGCCTTCACCTCGTCCGTATTCTCCAGACCCTCGATGTGGGTATCTGCACCGAACTCCAGGTAGATCTTGTCCGTATAATCAATGGTATCCTGCGCCAGGTCCGCACCGATCAGGGAGGGCAAATCGCCGCCTACCTCATAGCTCAGGGACAGCTTGCCGTCCGAGAAGGCGCCTGCACCGGAAAAGCCGGTGGTAATGTGGCAATAGGGCTGGCAGTTCATGCACTTCTTGGTTTTGGTCTTAGGGCAGGCACGGTTCTCAATGGCCTTGCCTTTCTCAATAATCAAGATCTTCTTTTTGCTGCCGTGGCGCAGCATCTCAATGGCGGTAAAGATCCCGGCAGGGCCGGCGCCTACGATGACTACATCATACTTCATCTGTTTTTGCACCTCATTTATCTCACTTGCCGACAGGCATAAAAAGAACCGTCCTCCATTCCGTTGGACTGAGGAATGTGACGGCAGTTTGCGTTGTAACTATACCATACTTACCGCCTTTTGTCAATGAGTTGAAATGGCGTATAAAATATGCTATATTAGATAAAATAGATATTCTGTTATAAGGAGCAAAAAAGTTGAAGGAATACAATGTTCTCCAGTACGGTGCCGTCGGCGACGGCGCCACCAACGACGCCTTTGCCATTCAGCACGCCATTGATGACTGCGCCAAAAACGGCGGCGGCCGGGTGGTGCTGCAAAGCGGCTATGTGTTTTACAGCGACTCCATTCGCCTGCGATCCAATGTGGACCTGCATATTCAAAAAGGCGCTCGGCTGAAAGCCACCGGCAATATTGACGGCTATATCCGCCCCAACAAGCTCATCAACGACCCCAAAACGGCGTTGATCGGCAACCCGGTCACCGGCAAGCCCAGCTTTGTCTTTCTCTACGGTTATGAGGCAGACGGCTGCACGATCAGCGGGGAGGGCACCATTGACGCCAACGGCCACGCCTTTGTGCAGCGCAAGGACCAATACTATGTGACCGGCGACTTCTACCCCCGCCCTACGGTGATCTATGTGGAAAAGTCCAACCATATCACCTTTAAGGACATTACCATTGTGGACGCACCGTTCTGGACCCTGCACCCGGCCGGTTGCGACGATGTGCTTATTGACCGTATTCGCATTCTCAATGATCTGGATGTGGCCAACAGCGACGGCATTGACCCGGACCACTGCTCCAATGTGCGCATTTTGGGCTGCCATGTGGAGTGCGCCGACGACTGCATTTGCCTTAAGGCCAGCAAGGGCAACGCCGAGTACGGCCCCTGCGAAAATATCATCATTGACGGCTGCACCCTGGTATCTACCTCCGCTGCCATTAAGATTGGCACCGAGGGAGTAGGCGATTTTCGCAATGTGCTGGTACAAAACTGCGTGATCTCCCGCAGCAACCGGGGACTGTCCATTCAAATTCGGGACGGCGGCTCGGTAGAGAATGTAAGCTATTCCAATATTATCATAGAGACCCGGCGCTTTTGCCCGGACTGGTGGGGCACGGCTGAGCCCATCACCATCACCGCCTTTGACCGGGACCAGAATACCCGCTGCGGTAAGGTAAAGAACATTCGCTTCTTTAACATTACCGCCAAGGGCGAGAACGGCGTGCTCCTTCACGGCACAGCGGAGAACCCCATTGAAGATGTGCGCTTTGAGAACTGCCGCATTACCCTAACCAAAACCAGCAAGTGGCCCTGCGGGCTGTATGACCTGCGCCCCTGCTTGGACTACGGGGTGGAAAAGTACCAAAACGCCGCCTTCTTCCTGCGCCACGCCAAGGACATTACCATTGAAAAAACCAAGACCGACTGGGGCAACCTGTGCCCGGATTACAGCTGCGCGGTAGACGCCGCCTATGTGGACAATCTGGAGTTGATACGCCTAACCGGCCATGCCGCCGACCCGGCAGAGGACGACCTAAAGCTGCGCCATGTGCGGCTGGTAAAATAAAGGAGTAAAAGTATGGTACAAATTCAAGGCTACAAGGTGAACAAGCTGCACATGGAAAACACCGTAGCAAACGGCACCGAATTGCAGCTGCAAAACCAGGTAAAATACAATGTAAACTACATGGACGATGTGCACAAGTGCGTGGGGATCCTGTCCTTTCGTATTACCGACGGGAATATGAACCCCTTTGAGGTGCAGATTGACATGGTGGCGGAGTTCACCTACGACGAAGGGGATGACAAGGCGGACATTCACACCCAGTCTTTTGACCAGATCTATCCCTTCCTGCGCCAGATTGTCAGCCAAATGGCCGGCCACTGCGGCGTGCCCGGGCTGATGATCCCCATTATGCGGCTGAACAAAGACACAGTGACCGTTGGCGGCCCGGACCAGTCGCCCCTGAACTGATATGGACAGACTGTGTGAGAACTGCTGGTACTTTGTGTGCGACGGCGAGGGCGAGGACGCCGAAGAGGGCTTCTGCGACCTGATGCTGGACGAGGACGAGTACGCCCGCATGCTGGAGAGTGACACCTCCGCCGGGTGCAAATACTTCCGTCCCGATGTAGGCGAGTACGGCATTGTAAGGAAGCAAAACTGATATGGCCGAGTATTTTGACCTGCTGTCCCCCACCGGAGAACCCCTGGGGATCACCAAAGAGCGAAACGCCGTCCACCGGGACGGGGACTGGCACCCCAGCGTGCATATCTTTGTGATACAGGGTGACCGGGTACTGCTTCAACGACGAAAGTGGGACAAAGAGTCTTTTCCCGGCAAGCTGGATCTGGCCTGCACCGGCCATGTGGACGCCGGCGAGGACTACCTGACCGCCGCCCGGCGAGAACTGCAAGAGGAACTGAACCTGGCCGCCGGTGCCGATGACCTGCGCTACCTGTTTACCCAAAAGTTAGAGGTGGATGCAGACTTTGGTCACGGCCGCTTTGTCAGTAACGAGCACTGCCGGGTGTATCTGCTGAATCGCGCTGTTCCCTTGACCACTCTGCGCTACCAGGCGGAGGAGATCGACGAACTGGTATGGGTAGACCGGCATACGGACATTACCGGTGCGGATTATTGCCTGCTCCCCGCGGGTGGCACAAGGCCATGGGTCTGATTTTCGGGGAGTGATGAGAGTATAACGCACCCTACAATTGTACCAAAAGGCCGTAGGGGCGGCAAATTGCCGCCCGCGGGCGGATAATATCCGCCCCTACGAATAAATAAGCACCCCAAAAACACAATAACCCCCGGGCACACAAGCGGCGACTTGTGTGCCCGGGGGTTATTTTATACCCATTTACGCTGTTAAATATGCAGCACGGCGGTGGCAAAGCCAAAGTAGATCAACAGGGAAATCGCGTCCACAATGGTGGTTACAAAGGGGGATGACATCACCGCCGGATCCAGTTTCAACCGTTTGGCGATAATGGGCAGAGAACAGCCGATCATCTTAGCCAAAGTGACCTCAACAATCAGGGTCAGGCTGATCACCAGATCCACCTTCAAGGTCACGCCGGTCATACCCAGCATCAGTCGATCCACCAACAGTACCTTGACAAAGTTAATGGCCGCCAGGCTGCTGCCGCAAAGCAGACCCACTCGCAGCTCTTTCCATATCACCTTGAAAATATCCCGCATATCGATCTCGTTAAGAGACAGGGCGCGAATTACGGTAACGCTGGCCTGACCACCGGAATTGCCGCCGGTGTCCATCAGCATGGGGATAAAGGAGGTCAAAATAATCATACTGGCCAGCTTGTCCTCAAAGCTGGTGATGATGGAGCCGGTAAAAGTGGCGCTGACCATCAAAAGCAGCAACCAAGGAATCCGGGACTTCCAAGTCGCCAGCACGCCGGTCTTCAGATAAGTCCGCTCCGTGGGCACGATGGCGTTCATCTTTTGAATATCCTCGGTGTTCTCCTCCTGGATAACATCCATCGCGTCGTCTACGGTGATGATACCCACCAGTCGCTCTTCCAGGTCCACCACCGGCAACGCCAGAAAGTCGTATTTGCTCAGCTGGGCAGCTGCCTCCTCCTGGTCGCTAAGGGTGTTCACATAGATCACATTGGTCTCCATAAACGCCTCGATCCGGTCGTCCTGATCGTGGAGCAGCAGTTCCTTCACGGTGGTCACGCCCAGCAAATGGCGGGAGGCGTCCGTTACATAGCAGGTATAAATGGTCTCTTTGTCCACACCGGTGCGGCGAATGCGCTTAAAAGCGTCCTCCACGGTCATATCCCGCTTTAAGTCCACAAACTCCGGAGTCATGATAGAACCGGCGCTGTCTTCCGGGTAGCGCAGCAGGGTGTTAATGGAAGCGCGGGTTTCCACATCCGTGTTGCGCAAAATGCGCTTCACGACGGTAGCGGGCATTTCCTCAATCATATCCACCGTATCGTCCAGGTACAGCTCGTCCAGCACCTCTCGCAACTCGTTATCGGAGAAAGCGTGAATCAGTGCCTCCTGGTTGTCCGGCTCCAGCTCTACAAAGGTGTCTGCCGCCTCTTCCTTGCCCAGCAGGCGAAAGAACAGCAGCCGTTCTTCGTTGCTGAACTCCTCTAAAAGCTGGGCAATATCTGCCGGGTTCAACTGGTTTAAAATGGTTTTAATGGCAGAGAACTGCCGTTTGGTATGAAGATCCTCAATTTCTGCTTTCAGCTCTTCTAATTCCATAGGCGCGCTCCTTTCTGCACTTATTTTTATTCTTTACATCCCGGATATAAGCGGATTATTGCTCCGATCTATAAAAGGACGGCTCGTCCTCGTCTGTGACCCGGGCAGTCTTGCGGGCGTGGAATGCCAAAAGAACAATCAACACTGCCAGACCGCCCACGCCGGCAGTCGCCGCCATCCGAAAGGCGGGCTGCTGGTAAAAGCGGGTGCCCTCCACAAAGGAGGTGTAGTCCTCCTGTGCCATCTCGGCACGCACCTGTTCCACGGTCTTGTCCACCCGGCGCACCTTAATGGTATAGGTGCGCACCTGGCCGTCCGAGGCGGTCACCGGCAGGGTCAGGTCGATCTCCTGCCCCGGCGCCAGCGTCATCTCCACCGGTGCGCAGTAGGCGTTAATATCCTTGGTCACCGGGGTAATCATCAACGAAGTCAGGTCGCCGGGAATATACAGCTTGTAAGTGGTATCGTCTTCATTCATCTCCGGCACCAGCTCACCCAGGGTGCAGGTGATCGAGTCCAGGTGGTTCTCGCTGTTCTTAACATAAGCTGCGGCGTTCTTGTAAGTAAAGGTATATTTGGCGGAGCCGGTGTCATAGCTGAGGGTGACCACCACCGCCGTTTGATGGTTGGTGCTGTCCGTATCATAGGTCACGAACAGGTTGCCCTCCCCCTGCACCTTGTAGCTTTTCAGCTTTGGCGACACCGCCGCGTTGTCCAGCACCAACTGGTACTGGTACACATCGCTCTTAAACTGCCCCACAATGGTGGCGCCGGAAAAGGCAATGCGCTCCAGCACCGGGGCCTGCGCCGCAAAGGCAGGCAGGCACTGACCCAGCAGACACAGGGTCAGCAGCAGGTATAAGAACTTTCGCTTCATAAGGTCACTCCGTGATCAGGTAACAGGTGCAGCCACGGTCGTCCAGCAGCTGCTTCACTGCCCGACGGCTTTTCTCCGGGCAGGTAATGGCATAAATTTGGTTTTCATTCAGGTTTTGGGTGCACTTGTCGGCCACTTCTTTTTTCAGGTCCGCCGTCGTGGTAGAGGTGATGTTTACCGCCACCGGTTGCAGAAATTTTACATCCTGCCCCAGGTCGGCAGTCAGTCGCTTGGACAAATCGGCAAATCCATTGTGGTTAAAGGTGCCCGCCGCCTGCGGCAGCTCCGTGCCCTCCAGCACAAACACCGTTACCCCGGCGCGGACGCTCTCCTCCACCAGCGAGCGAATGTAGTTGTAAACCTCCGTGCTGTCCGGATTCAGGTAGCGGTTGCCCGCCGGATCTGTGTAAGCGGTTTTGCCGCTTTTCACCGCCCAGGCCGGATTGGCAGCGGTCTGCACATTGTCCGGATAGCACACAATGTGCCCCAGCACCAGCAGGTCATTCTTGCCCAGCTTTTGACAAGAGGAGCGCAAATCCCCGGCAGGGGAAGATACCGCCCCGGCTGCCGCCACCGTACCCAGGGTAGAGGCATAGCCCACGGTGCCGTCCGCCCGCTTAATATCAAAGCAGGCAGCAGTATAGCCGCCGGAGGACAAATCGTCCATCATGGCATCCAACATCACCGCACCGTCCAGGGACAGGCTGTCCACCTTGGCTGCCTTGGCCTCCAGCGCCACAGTGCTGATGGTGTTGCCGTCTACCGTGTCCGTTTGGGCGGCAGGCATGGCGTGCAGATCCATCCAGGCGTCCATCAAAATATAGCCCGCATACAGCAGCACCAGCCCCAGCAGCACCAGGAGTACCCGGCGCACTACCTGACCGGGCGTGGCCTTTTGAAACGCCGGGCCTTTTTTACGCCGCTCCCGATCCAGCTCTGCCTGACCCGCCTGGGTGCGAGGTTCGATGTATTTGTCTGCAAAGTCAATGGGGCGGCCCACTTCCGGCTCCGTCCATTTTTGACCCCGCTTGTCATTACTGTAAAATCGCTTTTGTTTTTTCTTCATCTTGCCTTATTCCGCAGCGTGCTGCGCCGCACGGCACAGACCGGCAATAGTGGCTGCCGGATCCGCACTCTTAAACACCGCAGACCCTGCCACAAACACATTGGCCCCGGCCTTGGCCGCTGCCTTTACCGTCTCCAGGTTAATGCCCCCGTCCACTTGCAGATCCAGGTGGGGATAGCGGCTGCGCAGCAAAGTGAGCTTTGGCATCATATCTGCCATAAAACTTTGGCCGCCGAAGCCCGGCTCCACAGTCATCACCAGCACCATAGCCAGCCGATCCGCATAGGGCAGCACCGCCTCTGCCGGCGTGCCCGGCTTAATGGCAATCGCAGGCTTGCAGCCCCGGGCAAGGATCTTGTCGATCACTGCGCCCGGGTCATCGTCACTCTCCAGGTGGAAAGTGATCAGATCCGCACCGGCGTCGGCGTAATCGTCAATATACCGCAGCGGCTGGCTGATCATCAGGTGCACATCAAAGGGCAGGTCGCACACCTTGGACAGCCCGGCGATCACCGGCGCGCCAAAGGAGATATTGGGCACAAAATGCCCGTCCATTACATCCAGGTGCAGCAGATGAGCGCCCCCGGCGGCGCATTTGTTGGCCTCTGCGCCCATGTTGGCAAAATCGCAGGCCAGCATAGACGGTGAAATCTTCATATCCATACAGAATTCCCCTCTCGGTAACGGCAAAACTGCCGGTTTGCGTTCGTGCTCTTATTATACGCCCAAAAGGGCACAAAATCAACAGCAACGCCTACGAAATATGCCTTGACGGCGCACCCGGTTTTCGTTAGAATAGTACAAAACAGGAGGTGACTGAAATGGAACTCTCCCCTATCTGCAAAAAAGAATACCCGGCGCTGCGGGCGCTGTATCGCAGCGCGTTCCCGGCAGCGGAGCGTATGCCCCTCCCCCGCTTCTTCGCCCTGCAAAAAAAGGGGCAAGCGGAAATTTTGGTGCTGCGCACCGGCGGCGCCTTTGCCGGGCTGATGATCGTCACCTTTGCCCCCGGCTACGCCCTGCTCAACTACTTTGCCGTGGAGCCGGACTGCCGCTCTATGGGACTTGGTTCCCGGGCGCTGCCCGCCTTGCAGCAGCGTTATCCCAATCGGCAGGTGGTGCTGGAGGTGGAGCCGCCGGATCATACGGCACCCAACGCCCGGCAGCGGCAACGGCGGCTGGATTTCTATGCCAAAAACGGCTTTCTCCCCTGCAACTTGCCGGTACGGCTGTGCGGCGTGGCACTGGATGTGCTCACGCCCGGCGGGCAGGCACTGGATTTTGCCGCCTATCAAGGGTTTTATCGCCCGATCTTTGGCCGTCTGGCGCCCCTTTTTGTGCAAAAGCGCCAATAAAACGCCGCCGGGCCAAATTCTCCTTGTATTTTGGCCGGGGGTGGTGTAGAATAGTTGCGGATTTTTAGATACAATAGATAACAAAGCCAGTAACGGAGGATTTCTCTATGATTCAAGCCAATAATGTAACCGTGCAGTTTGGCGGTCGCGCCCTGTTTGAGCGGGTCAATGTGACCTTCTCCAAGGGCAACTGCTACGGCATCATCGGTGCCAATGGCGCAGGCAAGTCCACTTTCTTAAAAGTGCTGGATGGCGAGCTGGAGCCCCAAAAGGGCGAGGTGGTCATCACCCCCGGCGAGCGGCTCAGCGTGCTCAAGCAGGACCACTTTGCCTACGACCAGTACCAGGTGGTGCGCACCGTGCTGATGGGCAACCCCGTCTCATTGAAATTATGGAAGAAAGGGACGCCCTGTACGCCAAACCGGACTTTAGCGAGGCGGATGGCGTGCGCGCCGGGGAGCTGGAAGCGGAATTTGCCGATATGGACGGCTGGAACGCAGAGAGCGATGCAGAGTTTATGCTCAACAAGCTGGGTGTTACCGACGAGTACCACTATATGACCATGGCGGAACTGCCTGCCAACTTAAAGGTCAAGGTGCTGCTGGCGCAGGCCCTCTTTGGCAATCCGGACATTTTGCTGCTGGACGAGCCTACCAACCACCTGGATCTGTCTGCCATTCGCTGGCTGGAAAACTTCCTGCTGGATTTTGAAAACACGGTAATCGTGGTGTCCCATGACCGTCACTTCTTAAATAAGGTCTGCACCCATATCTGCGATGTGGACTTTGGCAAAATTCAAATGTATGTAGGCAACTACGACTTTTGGTACGAGTACACCCAAATGCGCCAGCGCCAGGCTCGAGATCAGAACAAGAAGAACGAGCAAAAGATCAAGGAACTCCAGGCCTTCATTGCCCGCTTCTCTGCCAACGCGGCCAAGAGCAAGCAGGCCACCAGCCGTAAAAAGCAGCTGGACGCTTTGGAGATGATCGACATGCCCGTGTCCTCCCGCCGGTTCCCCTTTGTGGACTTTAAGCCGGATCGGGAGTGCGGCAACGACCTGCTGCGAGTGGACCACCTGACCAAGACCATCGGCGACCGCAAGGTGCTGGACGACATCAGCTTTGTGATCCATCCCAGAGAGAAGGTGGCCTTTGTGGGCGCAGATGCCATGGCCAAAACCACCCTGTTTAAGATCATTATGGGCGAGATGGAGCCGGACGAGGGCGAATACAAGTGGGGCGTGACCACCACCCAAAGCTACTTCCCCAGCGACAACAGCGCCTACTTTGACGGCGTGGACCTGACCCTGATCGACTGGCTGCGGCAGTACACCACCCAAACGCTGGAAACGGACATTCGCTCCTGGCTGGGTCGTATGCTCTTCAGCGGCGACGAGGCGTTAAAGAAAGCCAATGTACTCTCCGGCGGCGAGCGGGTACGGTGTATGCTGTGCAAGATGATGCTCTCCGGCGCCAATGTGCTGGTGCTGGACGAACCCACCAACCACCTGGATTTGGAGTCCATCACCGCCCTGAATGACGGCCTGATCCGCTACCCGGAGACCATTCTCTTTACCTCCCACGACCACCAGTTCGTGCAGACCGTTGCCGACCGGATCATCGAGGTCAGCGGCAATACCCTGCTGGATCGCAAGGGCACCTACGACGAATTCCTGGCAGACTTTGACGAGGATCAGCTGAAGAAATATTAAGCAAAACGCATAACATAAAAGAACAGGAACGCAGATCTATGCGTTCCTGTTCTTTATATATATCGTACTTTATACCATCATTCTGCCGTTATGCGAAGCAGGAGGCACCGATGGGCGGGGACGGTGGCGGAGAAACGGTTTTTGAAGGTACCCAACGGCTCGCCGGACCAAATCTCCGTCAGGTCGCAGGGGGTATCCGGCAGGTGCAGGGCGGTCAGGTCCAGGGTTTGGCGGGCCGGGCGGTCCTGGGTATTAAACATGGCGGCGTACTTGCAGCCCCGGCCGCAGGCCACCCACTGAATGGTGCCCCGGCCGTTGGTTTCTCGCCGCAGCAATTCCCGGGCGCCGTAAGAGGTAGCGTGCATTTGCAGATAATCCCCATTCGTCAGCATAGCCAGCACATCGGCGGGCATCTCCGGCAGATCACCGCCCAAAAACAGCGGACTGCGGAAAATGCCCCACAAAGTGAACATGGTGCGCACCTCATCCGGGGTAAAATTGCTCATACGATTCTGCGCACCATGGTAGGGAGCATCCTTGCACAGGCGGCCCACCGGCAGCATATCGCAATCCGGCCAGCAGCCGGGGCCGGGCACGCCCTCCCAGGTCTTGCACCGGTCAAACATATCGTGCAGCTTGTCCCACCGGTCCCAAAAATCGCCGGTCATACGCCACATTTGGGCATGGCGGCGCAGATGGGGCAAATTGGAAATATCTGCCGGGCCGGGAGAGAGGGATAAGACTACCTCCCGCCCGCAATTTTGCAAGCTGCGGTGGAGCATTTCAATCTCATGCCGGGCGTTATACGGATCGTCCCACTTGCGAAATTCCGTGACGCAAATATCGTCGCACTTAATAAAATCCACGCCCCAGTCGGCATACAACCGACAAATGGAGTCATAGTACGCTTGGGCTGCGGCATTGTCCCGCATACCGTACATATCCGTGTTCCAGGCGCAGACGGAGAAATGATGGGCTGCGTCCCGGGCAGTATAATCCGTGCCCAAAATAGGCGTATCCCGGTGCACCGCCTGGCGGGGAATACCCCGCATAATATGAATACCAAAGCGCAGACCCAGAGAATGGCAATAGTCCGCAATGGGGCCAAAGCCCTTGCCCCCGGCTGCGCTGGGAAAGCGGTTCTCCGCCGGTAACAAACGCCCGTAGTCGTCCATACAAACCGGGACAAAATTGTTATACTCGTTGCCCTTTGCCTGCGGCTCGTACCACTGAATGTCGCACACCAAGGTGTTCCACCCATAGGGCAGCAGGTGCGCCGCCATAAAGCGGGCATTCTCACGCAATGCTTCCTCCGTTACGCCGGCGCCGTAGCAGTCCCAGCTGTTCCACCCCATAGGCGGGGTGGGTGCAAGTGTCTTTTTCATACCGTTCACCTCAAAAAGCCGCCGGTAATTGCCAGGCGGCGTTGTTTTTTATTATAGTTCCTTAACCATACGAATGTGGGGGCAAAACTCGTCCAGATAGACCTCCCCCACCGGGGTAAAACCACACTTTTCGTAAAAAGGCTGTACCCGGCACTGGGCAGACACCTCAATGCCCGCAGCGCCCCGGCGGCGCAGTTCCGCCTCTGCCAAGTCCATCATTCGCCGCCCTAAGTGCAGCTGGCGGGCGGACTGGATCACCGCCACCCGGCCAATATGCCAGCGGGGCCGCCGTCCTCCGTAAAGGCACGCAGAGTGCCCACCGGCCGACCGTCTGCAAACAGCAGCAGGTGCAGGGCGTGGCGGTCAATGGCGTCAAATTCCTCCTGAAAGCCCTGCTCCTCCACAAAAACCGCCTGGCGAATGGCCGCGGCCTCCGGGGGCAAAGCGTCATAAAATGCGTGGGTAAATTCCATTACTTCAAATACTCCCAATGCTTGTCTTTTTTTCGCTTAGCTGCAAGGTCATACCCGGGGAATGGGCCACTCCACGCCGATCTTAGGATCGTCCCAAGGAATGCCACCTTCATCGTCCGGGTGGAAAAAGTCCGTTACCTTGTAGCAAAATTCCGCTCGCTGGGACAGCACCAAAAAACCGTGGGCAAACCCGGCAGGAATCAAAAACTGCTTTTTGTTCTCCGCAGAGAGCACCTCGCCGTGCCACCGCAAATACGTATCGCTGCCCGGTCGCAAGTCCACCGCCACATCAAATACCGTGCCGCTGACCACCCGCACCAGCTTGGTCTGGGGATAGCGCAGCTGGCGGTGCAGCCCCCGCAGCACGCCGTAGGTGCTGCCGGACTGGTTGTCTTGGACAAAATCATAATGAAAGCCCAGGCTCTCCATATCCCGCTGATTGTAGGTCTCCATAAAATAGCCACGGTCGTCGCCGTGCACCGTGGGGGTGAGCACTGCCAGCCCGGCAATGCCGCCCACATTCTGCTGTGCCTGCATTTGGATCATGCCTTTTCTTCCTCCAATGCCTGTAAATACCGCGCCAGTGCGTCTTGCCACTCCGGCAAGGGGGTGAGACCCGCTGCCGCCAAGGCGCTGCAATCCAGCCGACTGTTCAGCGGTCGCCGAGCCGCCGTGGGGTACGCTGCGGTAGAGATCGGCTCCAATTCTATCTCTTTGCCGGAAAGGTCAAAAATCCGCCGGGCAAAATCGTACCAGCTCACCGGTTGACCGCTGCCGGCGGCGTGGAACACACCCTGTGCGTTTTGCTCTGCCATTTGGCAAATGAGCCGGGCCAAATCCACCGTATAGGTGGGGCAGCCGATCTGGTCGTCCACCACCGACAGGCGGGTGCGGCGCTCTGCCAGGCGCAGCATGGTCTTTACAAAATTGTTGCCGTGTAGGCCAAACACCCAGCTGATCCGCAAGATGGCGTGGAGAGGCACCGCCTGCGCCGCCTGCTCGCCCAGCAGCTTGCTGCGACCGTACACATTCAGGGGCGCCGGGCGCTCCGTCACCGGATGGGGCGCCGTGCCGCTGCCGTCAAACACATAATCCGTAGACGGATACAGCAGCCCGCAGCCTGCTGCCGCGCAGGCGTGAGCCACATACGCCGTGCCCGCTGCATTAACAGCCATACAAATTTTTTCTTCCGTCTCTGCCCGATCCACCGCCGTATAAGCCGCGCAGTGCACCACCCAGTCCGGGCGGTAGTCGCCGATGGCAGACTCCACCTGCGCCGGGTGGGTAATATCCAGTTCCGTATGATCGGGGGCCCATACCTGCCAACCCTTGGCCGCGGCTGCCTGTGCCACATCCGTACCCAGCTGGCCGCTGCCCCTGTTACTAAAATTCGCATTTATTCGCCTAACCGCTCTTTGTACATGGCCTGAAAATAATTTTGATATTCGCCGCTGAGAATGTGGCTCCACCAATCCTGGTGGGTCAGATACCACTCTACCGTGCGGCGCAGCCCGGTGTCAAAATCCGTCTCCGGCTGCCAGCCCAGTTCTCGGTGAATTTTCGTAGGATCAATGGCATAGCGCCGATCGTGACCCGGCCGGTCGGTGACGAAAGTGATCAGACTTTCCGGCTTGCCCAAAGCGGCCAGCACCGCCTGCACCACCTGCAAGTTGGTGCGCTCATTGTGCCCGCCGATGTTATACACTTCTCCCGCCGTACCTCGGCGCAAAATCAGGTCAATGGCGGCGCAGTGATCCTCCACATACAGCCAGTCCCGCACATTCTCGCCGGTGCCGTACACCGGCAGGCTTTGATCTGCCAGCGCCCGGGTGATCATTAAGGGAATCAACTTCTCCGGGAAGTGGTAGGGGCCGTAATTGTTGGAGCACCGGCTTACCGTGACCGGCAACCCGTAGGTGCGAGCGTAGGCCAGCACCAGCAGATCCGCCCCCGCCTTGGAGGCAGAATAGGGGCTGGAGGTGTGTATGGGCGTTTCTTCCGTAAAAAACAGATCCGGCCGATCCAGGGGCAGATCGCCGTACACCTCGTCGGTGGACACCTGGTGATACCGGGTGACCCCGTGACGGCGGCAGGCGTCCAGCAATACCCCGGTGCCCAGCACATTGGGCTTTAAGAACAGATCCGGCTGGGTAATGGAGCGGTCCACATGGCTCTCCGCCGCAAAATTTACTACATAATCCGGTTTCTCCTGCAAAAACAGGCGCTCCACCGCCTGCGCATCGGCAATATCCCCCTGCACAAAGCGGAAGTTGGGGTTCTCCATCACATCCGCCAGGGTCTCCAAATTGCCCGCATAGGTCAGCTTGTCCAGGCAGACCACCCGATCCTCCGGGTGGTGGGTCAGTTGGTAAAATATAAAGTTGGCACCGATAAACCCGGCACCGCCGGTCACAAGTACAGTCATCCTCGCACCTCAGTATTGTATTTCGCCCCGCACCACCGCCTGCAAGCTAGGCCGTATGCGGATTTGCCGTAGGTCTTGGCCGCTGCCGCCAAATCATCAGCGGTGATCCAGCCGTTAATATAGGCCACTTCCTCCGGAGAGGAGATCTCCACCCCCTGCTGGTGCTGAATCGTACGCACAAAGTTGCCGGCCTCTAACAGGCTGTCCGTGGTGCCGGTATCCAGCCAAGCGTAGCCCCGCCCCAGCAGTTTTACATCCAGATCCCCCGCCTGTAAGTACAGCCGGTTCAGATCGGTGATTTCCAGCTCACCCCGGGCGGAGGGGGTCAGTCCTTCGGCGTAGTCCACGCACCGATTGTCGTAGAAATACAGCCCGGTGACCGCATAATTGCTCTTGGGCACCGCCGGCTTTTCCTCCAGCGACACCACCCGGTTCTCCCGGTCAAACTCCACAATGCCAAAGCGTCCCGGGTCCTCTACATGATAGCCAAACACGGTGGCGCGATGATTTTGCTCTGCGTTCTCCACCGCGCTTTGTAGCAGCCGCCGCAGCCCGGCGCCGTAAAAGATATTGTCCCCCAGCACCATACAGCAGCAGTCATCGCCAATAAAGTCCGCACCCAGGATAAAGGCCTGGGCCAGCCCGTCCGGGGAGGGCTGCTCCTTGTAGCTGAGCCGCAGACCGAACCGGGCGCCGTCCCCCAAGAGAGACTGGAATCGGGGCAGATCCCGGGGCGTGCTGATTATGAGAATATCCCGCACCCCTGCCAACATCAGCGTGGTCAGCGGATAGTAGATCATCGGCTTATCATACACTGGCAGCAGCTGCTTGAGGTGATCTGGGTCAGCGGATACAACCGGGTGCCGCTGCCCCCTGCCAAAATTATACCTTTCATACCATTCCCCTTCCCGGCCCGCGCCGTCTGTCTATTTTCTATACCTATTATAACTCTACCATACCCCGGCTGAAAATGCAATAAAAAGCGGCTACTGCACAAAAAGGAAAAGCCCCTTGCACGGCTGTGCAAAGGGGCTCGAACAGCAAAATCAATAATTCGTTGTATTGATGTAAGTAACGATAATATGATCGGGTGTGTTATTGTAAAATGCTACCGCAAGCATAACCAAATCATTTGTGTCCTCATTTATAAACGAGTAATAATACAAGCCATCTTCATCCCGCTTATCGTCTTCTCTATAGAATTCATATCCATAATCCTGCAATATATCGTAGTAATCATTCAACCAATCGGCGCTTTGACTGACCACCGCATCATAAGAATAAACACAGAATACTGTATCGCCATCTCCTTTATTGTCGTAGTCAACCAGCGGCACATTAAAGTACGCACCAAAGTCCGGTACATTGTAATTCTCCGGGTAATACTCCGGCACTGTTACTTTGCAGCTGATCCGGTCGTCTGCGGTTTTGGCCGTAATGGTGCACTGACCGGGTTGGCGCTGATCTCGCCGGAGCGGTTCACCACCGCCACGGTAGGATCGCTGGTCTGCCAGGTGATCTTTTTATCCGTGCCGGTGCACTTTAATTTGTAACCCTCACCGTTAAAGAGGGTGATTTTGTAGGCGTTCAGGCTCAGCCCGGTTTTGGTGGTGACGGAGGAAGCCTTTGACCAGCTGCTGTAATAGTTGGTCTTGCCCACTTTTTTATAGGTGCGCACCCGCACATAGTATTTTTTAATGGGTTTGCCGTTTACTTTCAGCGAGGTGGTGGAATTCTTGCTTACGGTCTTGCTGCCGGCGGATTTGAAGCTTCTGTTCTCTGCATACTGCACCTGATAGCCGGTGGTTTGGGTGGCCTGCTTCTTCCACTTAACGGTAAAGGACTTTTTACCGGCGGACACAGAGGAGACGGCAGTCCCCTTGGGCACGATCTTAAAGCTGGCGCTCTTAGTGCCCTTGTACTTACCCTTGAATTTGACCTTAACCGTATAAGTGCCCACATTTTTTCTGCCGGAGGGGTACTTGACCGTGTAATACTTGGCGGCGATCTTTTTGCCCTTCTTGTCCTTGGCGGTCACCTTAGGCTTCTTCACCTTGCCGTCGTAGGTGTAAGTGGTGGTAGACAGCGACACGCTCTTGGCCGTAGTGGCGGCATAGGCGGTGATCTGCACGGCGCCTACCATACAGACGGCCATCATCAGCGCCAAAAGAATACTGATTTTTCTTTTCATTTGCATTTCCTTCTTTCTGTTGTTCTTTCTGGTTCCGCATAATTGCACCTATACAGGTGCAATCTTAGAATAGCACAAAGATACAATAAAGTCAACGCAAATTGTTCTTAAATAGGTGCAAGAGGTTGACCATGAATATTGAGTTTGAAAAGCAGATGGGGCGGAATATCCGCCATATTCGGGAAGAAAAGGGCATGACCCAGGAGCTGCTCTCCGCCAAATTGCAGCTGGCCGGGTGCGACATCACCCGCAGCGCCGTGGCCAAGATCGAGGTGGGGCAGCGGCATATTTATCCGGACGAGATCCGCCACATTCGGCAGATTTTGAGCACCACCTATGAAGAATTATTTGAACGGCAGTATAACTGACGCTGCCGGCAGGCGACGGTGCGCGTTTGTTGACTTTTGGCGGCAGCTATTATACAATAATCCGGCAAAAACAAAGGATGATCTGCGGCTGTGTGCCGAGAACGGAGAACAAAATGGGCCGAGCCTCTGTGTTTGAAAATCGAAAATGGGTGCCCCTGTTTGCCGGCAGCGCGGCGCTAAGCTGGGCCTGCGCCTTTCCCCTTATTAAGCTGGGTCTGGCGGACTTTGGCATTGCCGGCACAGACACCGGCGGCAAGGCGCTGTTTGCCGGAGCGCGGTTCTTGCTGGCCGGTCTGGTGGTGCTGGCAGTAGCCAAGCTGTGCGGCCGCTCCTTTGCGGTGCCCCGGGGCAAGACACGGTGGCAGCTGGTGCTCTTTGGTCTGGTCAACACGGCGCTGCATTACTTTTTCTTTTATCTGGGCGTATCCAATTCCCCGGTGGCCGGGCGTCTATCCTGGACAGCCTGGGCACTTTTCTGCTGATCCTGGCAGCCGCGGTGGTGTTCCGGGAAAAGCTCACCCTACGGTCGATTTTTGGCTGCCTGTTGGGGTTCTCCGGCATTGTGCTCATCAACCTGGGCAGCACCGCCGGGCAGTTCACCCTCTCCGGCGACGGTATGCTGCTGTGCAGCAGTGTGTGCGCCATGGTAGGTGGACTGCTGACCCGGGTGGTCACCCGCAAAATGGACCCGCTGGTGGCTACCGGCCATTCCCTGGCACTGGGCGGTGCGCTGCTGATCCCTGCCGGGCTGCTGATGGGCGCCCACCCGGTGGGTGTACACCTCAAGGGACTGCTGATCCTGGCGGCGCTGGTGGCAGTGTCTGCCGTGGGTTTTTCGTTTTACAACCAACTGCTGCGCTATCACCCGGTGGGGCAGATTGCCATTTATAACGCCTTTATTCCGGTACTGGGAGTGGTGCTCTCCTGCCTGCTGCTGGGGGAGCCTTTCTCCTGGCGCTATCTGCTATCCGGCGCACTGGTTACCGTCGGGATCTGCGCCGTAAATTTGCCTGGAAAAGGCAAGAATTGACAGCTAATGCCAAGTATGGTATGCTATGGGTGCAGAGTGCTGCACATTTTTTAAGAAAAGAGGAAGTACCAAATGGACCAGTACAATCAGCAAAACCCGAACCGGCAGGGCAATTATCAACAACCCTATCAGCCGCCCTATCAACCGGCGCCCCCGGCCTATGATCCCACCACCCAGGTGATGAGCATTGGCCAGTATGTGGGTATGTTCATTCTCTCCGCCCTGCCGGTGGTGAATTTGATCTGCTGGATCGTGTGGCTGTGCAGCCCCAACACCAATAAGAACAAAAAGAACTTTATTTGGGCCAACATTATTGTTTGGGTCATCTCCGTAGTGGCAATGTCGCTGTTTTATGCCTTCGTCGGCACCGCTGCTCTCGGCGCCCTGTCCTCTCTGTGACCCGGATTAAAATCGTCCTAAGCCGACAAACCCGTTGATGAACAGTCATCAGCGGGTTCTTTTTTTGTAGGAAATGTATGAAGTTGGTACTTTTATTCGCCGCTGCGGCACAAACCGTCTAAGCGAAATATCGCCCTCTCCAACCAACTGCTGCTTCGGGACAACCGCGACCATCGAATGGTCAGCCGCCCCGGCGAGCTGCCCTTTGCCAATTATAGGAAGATCGACAACGCCCACTTGTCTGCTGCCGCTACCGCCGTGCAGACCAAAGCGCGGTTTGACTTGTAACAAAAAGCCACCGATGATCGGTGGCTTTCTGCTTTGCTATTCGTCGTAATCCTCGATTTCCTGTTCTTCCTCTTGTCTCTGTTTTTCCCGGGCTTCTTCCCGCTTGGCTTTGCGGGATTTGATGACCCCTGCAACCAATGCAATCACGGCTGCTGTGGCTAAGGCAATGGCAAGATAAATTAAAATATTCGCCACGGTAGAGCGGTGCGTAGGCATGCCACCGCTGCAGTGTATGTACCGTCGGTGAGCACGGCTGTGCCGCCAGTTTGTACTGGCAGTTCTTCCTCCGTATCACCGGTGCTTGTCCCGCCGGTGTACGCAAACTTGCTCACCGTTTGGGCGCTGCTTTTCCGAGCGCTTTTGGCCGTGTGGGGCACTGTGCCGTTGTAGGTGAATTTGGTGGTAGTCTCTTTTTTCTTTTTCGTTGTGGTTTGCCGGGTTGATTGCTTTGTCCCGGCCCGCGCATTGCGACTTTTGGTCGCCTTTTCCGGCAAAGTGTAATCAAAAGCAGCGTGCTTCAAAAGGCAAATGCCCCGCTCGCCGCAGTTATAATCCAGCCGCACCGTCAACGGCCCGCACAGGCTTTTATCCAGCGCAATGGCAAAGTAGGCATTGCCGTCTGCGATGCCGTAACCGCCGCTGTTTTCCAGTATTTCCACCTGCATATTGCAGCCGCTGGCAATGCCGTCGTAGCTTTGCAACGCCTTGTCTGCGCCGGTTGTAAATGTAAATTTCTTAGTGGAGAATTTGGCAGAGGACACCTGCAAATTCAGCGCAACGGCGGCGGTATTCGCCCCCGGCTCCACCTGCTGATCTTGCATACTCACCGCAAAATACAGACAATGATTGTCCGTGTCGGCATAGATTTGGTAATAGCCCATCGCACCATCCGCCCGGAATTCCGTAACCGGCACATTCTGCCAAGGCTCCCGGGTCAGGTAGGCGCTGTCCACCGCCGGCGAAGCTGCATAGGCCGGCACCGCTGCCCACAAAAGCGCCAAAAGCGCCGCCAACACAGCCAAAATCCGCCGACCCATAGTCATAACCTCTTCTCTCTCTAAAAAACTTTCTAATCTGTTTTATTCTACCCATTTTCCCCTTTTTCGTCAAGGGATTTGGAGAATTTTTTCTGTTTTTCGCCACAAAAACAACCACCAGCAATAAATCCACACAAAAAAGGCTCCCGCAAAAGCGGAAGCCTTAAATGCATTATCGTTTTTACCTGCAAGTCATCAGGCACCATTTACTCCCAATTAAAGAATAAGACGCAGGCAAGTGGAAGAAGTGATCAACTTTGTTTACAACTCTTTTGTCAGGAAGAATTTTTGCGCAGACTTTTATAGATGAAATTAATAATTATATCATCCGGTATAACACCAAACGTATAAAACAATCTCTGGGATTTATGAGCCGGGTAGAGTACAGACATCGTCTTGGATTCGCTGTTTAAACAGTCCAAGAATATGTCTGCACCCCCCAACCAAGATATTTAACATCTTTATTTTTTACTGTTTTCAATTGCTTGATCAATAAGTTTATTAAGTTGCTTTGCTTGTGATGATGAAGTTATTGCACCAACAATTGGTTGACCTACAATATTACCATTTTTATCAACCACATACGTTGTTGGATATGAATAAAGACCTGAAGCAAATTTACCGGCCTCACTGTTTGAATCAAACCAAACATTTTTGTAGGTAATACCTTTTTTGGTCAAAACATCCTTAGCCTCAGATATAGCAGTCTTGTCACCGCCAAGAGTAAATGAGTTAATGCCTATAACGGTACCACCTTTTTGTGCAAGTTCTTTATTAAGCTTTTCCAAATCGCCAAGTTCGCCTACACAAGGATTACAAGTAGTAAACCAAAAATTTATAACAGTTACTTTGTTAGATGAGAAGATGTCATCACTGTTAACATCATTTCCGTCAAGGTCCTTACCCTTAAAGCTTGGGAACTTAGTAAGTTTGCTATTGTTACTTACCATACCTGCACTTTCAGCGTCAACACTTTCACCCTCGCTCGGCTTACTGCCACAGCCCGGATATTTTTGTTCTAAAATTGTGAGTTTACCCTCAATTTCTTTAATTTGATTTGCACCGTCTTTAAGAATTTTCAACTCATCTGCAGTAAAGTTATCTTTACCGTTTTCAATAGTATTGAGCAAAAAGTCGCCATAATTTGTTCCGTCTTCAATCTTAGAACTATCCTTATTTGCTGACATAAACACTTTTTCCCAAAGCTGTGAATTACTTGATAAAATTTCATTTTCTTTTTGCATAAGCTTTTGATAAAGTGCAGTTGCGCCCTCTAAATCGCTTGGTCCACTTTTCATTAAAGATGAAATATCAGCCGTATTATTTGACTTAGATTTGTCGTTATTTTTAGTTGTTGAACAAGCAACAAGGCTAACCATAAGCACTAAAACCATAAGTATAGTTAATATTTTAGATTTTTTCATAATTATTATTCCTCCGTTGTTATATCTTTTTTGTTATTTGTGTTCATATCTGTTTTATTATTTTCTTTTACAGTGTTGCAAAGATTTTTTTCAGGCATACCAAATCCGTAGTGAAAGCTTAGTGCATCCGTAGGACAAGCAGTTATACACTTACCACAACGAATACACTCAGTGCTGTTTGGTGTTTTTATTACATCAACATCCATTTTACACGCTCTTGCGCATTTGCCACAAGACACGCATTTATGCTCATCAACCTTTATGCCAAGCAACGACACCTTGTTCATCAATGCATAAAAAGCACCCAGTGGACAAATCCACTTGCAAAACGGACGATAGAAAACCACACTCAGTACAACTACAATAATCAAAATAATAAGCTTTTGAATAAATTTATTTCCTAAAGCCGAGCGTATACCCTCATCAATAGCAGACAATGGAATTGCACCCTCAAGCACACCCTGTGGGCATATATATTTGCAAAAGAACGGGTCGCCCATTCCAACATCATTAACCACAAGTACAGGCAGCAATACAACCGTCAACAGCAAGATGACATATTTTAAATATGTTAAAGGCTTTAGTTTTTTTTGTTGAAAGCTTTTTACACGGTATTTTATGAAGCAAATCTTGAATCCAACCAAACGGACACAAAAAGCCACAAATAAATCGACCAAGCAACACGCCAAGCAAAATTAAAAATCCTGTTACATAGTAGGAAAACTTAAATTTTGATGAGCCTACAACAGCCTGAAACGAACCGATTGGACACGCACCCGACGCAGCAGGACAAGAGTAGCAATTTAGCCCCGGTACGCACACAGCCTTGCCATTGCCCTGATATATTCCGCCTTTAAAAAAATTAGGTAAATGAATATTTGTCAAAAGCGTTGCACCTGCCTGAATACAAGTACGAAAACGGCTTACAAGCTTTGAAATATTCTTTTTTCTTTTATCCAATTCCAATACACTCCAAGCATAATCTTATTGCTTTACTAAGCACAGTGTCTGCCTCACCACGCATTGCTCCATAGCACAGCATAACCACTCCGGCAGCAAGGAAACCGATTTGAGATATTGCTTTTTTTACTTTGAACAATTTAACCACTCCCTTCATTTTTTTGCCTTATTATATCACGAGCGATATAAAATCCTTGTTAAGAAAGAAATTTAACATAGATTTTATTTTTTTATGTTATAATCTATAATAAAGATATTTTTCCAAGTGACAGGAGATATTTATGCATATTTTAGTTGTTGAAGACGAGGTTGCTCTTTGTGACACAATCGTAAGAAGTCTTAAGCGTCTTGCTTACAGTGTTGATTATTGCTATGACGGTCAAAAGGCATTAGATATGCTTAGTGTTGAAAGTTTCGACCTTGTTGTGCTCGATTTAAACCTACCTAATGTTGACGGAATGACCGTATTGAAAACTCTGAGGCAAACAGACATTGACACAAAGGTTTTAATTTTATCGGCCCGTTGTGAGGTTGCAGACAAAGTTTTAGGATTAGATGAAGGTGCAAATGATTATTTAACAAAACCATTTCACTTAGATGAGCTTTCAGCAAGAATACGAAACCTTACCCTTAGGAAGTTCACTCAAAACGATATTGTTTTAAAATGTTCAAATCTTTCATTTAACACAAAAACACGCAAAGCAGATGTAAAGGATGAAGAATTATCTTTAACTCGCAAGGAAACAGGGATACTTGAATATCTAATGTTAAATCAAGGCAGACCTGTCAGTCAAGAGGAGTTGATTGAACACGTATGGGACAGCAGTGTTGACAATTTCAGCAACTCAATAAGAGTGCACATTTCATCCTTAAGAAAAAAGCTTCGTAATGCATTAGGCTATGACCCTATTCACAACCGTATAAGCGAGGGTTATGTAATGGAGGAGAAAAAATGAAAAAACTTTCTTTACAATGGCGAATAACCTTAATGACCACCGTTTTAATTTGCATAACTTGTGTGCTGATGAATTGTTTAATCGGTTTTTCAGGCAAACGATATATGGATTCAATAGGCAGCGGAATATCAGCATATAGTGAAATTGATAAAGGCAAACCGAGTTCATTTAATCCGGAAAATGAAAATCTCGACCGTGAGCTTACCATTATTATCAGTGGTGCACAAGCTTCATTCAATACGACTAATTGGTACATAACAATTGCCGTAAGCGTACTTGGTGGTATACTTGCATATTTTGTCAGTGGTCGTGCTTTAAAGTCGCTAAAAAGTTTTGCCTCTCAAGTAGAGAATGTACAGCCCAACAATTTGGCAGATATGAAAATAAGCGCCGATGTTTTGCCTGAATTTAAACAGTTTTGTCAATCCTTTAACAATATGCTTGACCGACTCGACAACGGTTTTACTGCTCAACGGCAATTCACAGGAAATGCAGCGCACGAGTTAAGAACACCACTTGCCTTAACTCAAGCACAAATTGAACTTTTTTCTGTTGAGCACCCAAATATGAGCAACGATACAGCAGAATTTCTTGCACTGCTACAAGAGCAAAACGAAAGAATGTCACAAATGACAAAAACTCTGCTTGAAATGAGTGAGCTTCGTACAGTTGAGTGCAAAGATACAATAGAAATTGCCCCTATGATTGAAGAAATATTTACCGACCTTGCTCCCCTTGCAGAAAAAAAGAATATTCGCCTTGAATACAACGGCAATGGTAGGATGATAGGCAGTGACACCTTAATTTATCGTTTATTATTCAATTTAACTGAAAACGCAATACGCTACAACAGAGAAAACGCTTCTGTCATTATAACTGTTGACGAAAAGAATAATCAGCTTTATATACGAGTTAAAGATAACGGTTATGGTATACCCGAGCAGTACAGAGAAAGTATCTTTCAACCATTTTTCCGTGTTGATAAATCTCGTAGCAGAGCATACGGCGGTGTAGGTCTTGGACTATCACTTGTATGGGAAATTGTACTTTTGCACAACGGTACGGTAAAAGCTGAAAAAAGCGACAAAAATGGAACAGTAATGCTTGTAACACTTCCAAAAGAACAAACAAATAATTGATTGTCAACTTTTATATAAATGTTTTAGATAAACTTGATATAAGTATTGCTTGTTCTTAATGCGTTTTTTAGTTGGAATTTATTATTGAAATCGCAATTTAAAGTTAGAAAGATTATTTTTTCAATTGGCGATTTCTAATTTAATTATATATTAAATATAATGAGAGCTATCGGACTTGTTCATAATGTCTGATAGCTCTTTTTGTAATGCTATGAAGATTTATTTTTGCGTTTGGTTTTTATAAGTTTTCTTATAATTTTTCGAATACCCATCGCCAACAGAAATAATGTAAGCTGAACAAAAGCCAATATTGTTGCATAGGGTAAGCCGTAGTCATACAACGCACCGCAATAGAGTATACTTCCCACCAATAATTCAATTACCGAAATCGGAATGAATAGAAACAACCGCATAGGCTTGATGTTGAGGCAGGACAACAACAGGGCAGAAACGGCACCGCCTAAAAGTGCGGCAAGTGGCACTGCCATTGCGTCAGAGGGTGTTGCGGTCAGGGGCACACCAATCATAAATAATGCGTTCACCAAAACAGCAAATATATAAATCACTATTTGTGCGGATTTGAGCTTTTTGTTGGAGGCTTGTATGGTTTCAACAAGAATTTCATCTGCTTTTTTGTTTTCTTGCGTTGCGATGCGTTCGCCGATAAGCAACTCGTTAACGGAAATATCCAACGCATCGCATATAGGCAAAAACAGAGACACATCCGGCATATTTTTTCCGGTTTCCCACCGAGATACCGATTTGTTGGAAACGCCTAATTTCTCCGCAAATCTTATCCAAACGGCTGTTTGGACGACGGGGCTGGATGATTGGCTCGCCGACAGTGGCCTGATACCCTTTCAGTTCCGTCAGGCACACACTCCGCCCGTTGGTGTAAAAGGCCAAATCAGTACGGTATGCCTGTATGCAACGGGCGGGAATCTCGCCAGTAAAGACAACTTCATCCTTTTTTATCTGGGCCGTTTCGATGGTGGCACAGTATTTCGGCGCATCATGATAAGCCCTGGAAAGGTATTCCTGGGGCGCATAGAGGGTGAAGGAGAGATAAGGTTCCAGCAACTGCGTCCCAGATTTCTTCAAT